>Ga0210032_1000086_pt1 | contig 77569 bp, 73 predicted proteins | sample CryGeyCG2114_250_2_FD_185458 | JGI IMG/M metagenome (GOLD analysis project Ga0210032, IMG submission 185458) | Groundwater microbial communities from aquifer - Crystal Geyser CG13_big_fil_rev_8/21/14_2.50 (SPAdes) (version 2) | ecosystem: Environmental > Aquatic > Deep subsurface > Groundwater ... | reverse complement strand
GCTACAGCGAAGCGAATGAAATCCTGGCGGTAAGCGTGCATAGAACCTCGAAAACAATTCACCACATAGACACAGAAGCAAGCCTCTGAATTAAGGACCCCATTATAATGCGCGGGCAAAATCAACGAGAGGCAACATGAGAATCATCACCCTCAACTTCAACGGCATCCGCTCCGCCTATAACAAAGGCTTCCTTGAATGGTTCGGTACACAGGATGCCGACATCCTGTGTGTGCAGGAACTCAAGGCACAAGCCGCCGACATGACGCTCGAAATGCACACTCCTCCCGGATACCACGGCTATTTCCACTATGCCAAAAAGAAGGGTTACAGCGGTGTCGGCATTTACAGCAAAAACAAACCCGACATAGTTATCGTCGGCCTCGGTATTCCCCAATTTGACGCCGAGGGTCGCTACATTGAGGCGCGCTTCGGCAAGCTCAGCGTAATTTCTGTCTACTTGCCTTCAGGCTCCAGCGGAGAAGAACGGCAGGAAGTGAAGTTTGCCTTCCTTGCCGCCTTTATGCCACACATGATTGCGCTCAAGCAAAGCGGGCGCGACGTTATCGTCTGCGGAGACTGGAACATCGCCCACACCGAAAAAGACCTGAAGAACTGGAAAGGCAACCGTAAGAATTCCGGCTTTCTGCCAGAAGAAAGAGCATGGTTATCCCATTTATTTAACGAAGTCGGCTTTGTGGACGTGTTCCGGAAACTGAATCCCACGCTCGAAGCGTACACTTGGTGGTCGACCCGCGGCCAGGCTTGGGCCAAGGACGTGGGATGGCGACTGGACTACCAAGTCGCTACCCCTGATATAGCCGCAAAGGCGCTATCGGCAGGAATCTACAAGGAGCAGCGGTTCTCGGATCACGCACCGTTCCTGGTTAATTACGCAGAATAGGCGGGGCGCGAGCAACCTGCCTAGCTTGCTAGCCGATTTCCTGCAGGTCCAACAAGTTAAAAATCTCTCACACATCCAAATTCTTTACTCCCAGTGCATTCTGCTCAATGAACGCCCTGCGCGGTTCGACCACATCCCCCATCAATGTCGTGAATATCTCGTCCGCGCCAATCGCATCCTCAATCCTCACGCGCAACAGGATACGGTTCTTCACGTCCATGGTCGTTTCCCACAATTGGCTCGGGTTCATCTCGCCCAAGCCTTTGTAACGCTGGATGCTAACGCCTTTCTTGGCATCTTCAAGTAACCACTCAATCGCCTGCTTGAAGCTGCTGACGCCGCGTTTCTGCTCGCCACGCATGGTATAGGAGGTTGGTGAGATCAGGCCGTTGAGCGCATCGGCCGTCTGGCGGATCTGCGCGTAGTCACCACTTTCCAAGAATTCCTTATCCAAATAACTAAGGGAATAGTTGCCGTGAAAGAGTTTTTCCAGGCGCAAACGCAATTCGCCGTTTTCATCCTTCTCCGGGTCAGCTTTAATGATGCCACCGCAAGCTTCTTCCAAAAGCTTGGCACTTTCTTTGGCTCTTGTTTCGTCTGCCAACGAGAGTGCGGGCAGGACAAGCAAGGCGTGGCTGGCTTCGGGTGCAATGAAGTGAGAGAGGCGCTCAATAACTGCCTCGGCGAGGAAATATTGTTTGGCGATCTCGCTCAGTGCTTCGTCTTGAATCGGTGTGGCATCAAGCACGGGGTAGAACGCGGCTCCCTCCAGCGCCGAGGCTAGCATGTAGTTTTTTAGTTCGTGCTCGTCTTTGAGATAGCGCTCCTCTCGACCTTTTTTAATTTTATATAGGGGTGGCTGGGCGATGTAGATATGTCCTCTTTCAACCAGTTCCGGCATCTGGCGGTAGAAAAAGGTGAGCAGCAAGGTACGGATGTGGGCGCCATCCACATCCGCGTCGGTCATGATGATGATGCGGTGATAGCGAAGTTTATCCGCGTTGTATTCCTCTTTTCCGATGCCGGTGCCCAACACAGTAATTAGTGTGGCGATTTCCTGCGAAGCGATCAGTTTTTCGAAACGCGCTTTCTCAACATTAAGTATCTTGCCTTTGAGCGGCAGGATAGCCTGGAACTTGCGGTCACGGCCTTGCTTGGCGGAGCCGCCGGCAGAGTCACCCTCAACCAGATAAATCTCTGATAATGCGGGGTTCTTTTCCTGGCAGTCGGCCAGTTTACCGGGTAGGCCAATACCGTCAAGAATCCCTTTTCGGCGTGTCAGCTCGCGCGCCTTGCGGGCGGCATCACGAGCGCGGGCTGCGTCAATAATCTTGCCGCAAATAATCTTGGCATCAATGGGATTTTCCAGCAAGTAGTCGGCCAATCTCTGTGACACAACCTCCTGCACGGCGGGCTGAACTTCACTGGAGACAAGTTTATCCTTGGTTTGAGATGAAAATTTAGGATCAGGCACCTTAACCGATAGCACACAAGTCAAGCCTTCGCGCATATCGTCGCCAGTCGTGTCCACTTTAGCTTTTTTGGCTAATTCGTTGTCTTCAATGTATTTATTGATGACACGGGTCATTGCCATGCGCAGACCCGTCATATGCGTGCCACCGTCACGCTGGGGGATGTTATTGGTGAAACATTGCACCACCTCGGAATAACTATCATTCCATTGCATCGCCACATCCACAATAATGTGGTCTTTTTCCCCGCTCGCCTGAAAACATTTCGGGTGCAACACGGTTTTGGTTTTGTTCATATATTCAACAAAACCTTGCACACCACCCAAATAAGCAAAGTTTTCTCCTTTGCCGGTGCGCTGATCAATCAACTCGATTTTGACCCCGTTATTTAAGAAAGATAACTCGCGCAAACGCTTGGCTAAAATTTCGTAGTGATATTCGACGTTGCCGAAAATTTCCTTGTCCGCTAGAAAGTGAACTTCGGTTCCGCGCTTGGTGCTTTCCCCCAATACTGGAATCGGTGAAACCTCAACCCCTTTTTGAACCTCGATCCTCCGGTCTTTCAAGACACCACAGTCAAACTCAAGACCAAATTTCTTGCCGTCGCGATACGTCGTCAGCTTCAACCATTCTGATAAACCATTAACGCAACTTACCCCAACTCCATGCAAGCCCCCGGACACCTTGTAACTGTTTTGATTGAATTTTCCTCCTGCATGGAGGACAGTCATCACAATCTCGGCGGCTGAACGCTTGGGTTCGTGCTTGTCGTCAAACTTAATGCCAATGGGTATCCCGCGTCCGTTATCTGATACAGATATTGAGTTGTCTCCATGAATGATGACTTTAATCTCGTCACAATGCCCAGCCAGAGACTCGTCAATCGCGTTATCCACCACTTCAAATACCATGTGGTGCAATCCGGTACCGTCGGAGGTGTCGCCAATATACATTCCGGGACGTTTGCGCACCGCCTCCAAACCTTCCAGTTGCTGGATACTTGATTCGTCGTAGCTATCACTCATTGTTTATCTGCTTTCCTATTTGTTTCACGTGAAACAATTTTATCTTGGTTTATTTTTCTTCCCGGGCACATTAAATCCGCATAGGCATGACCACATACTTATAGTTTTCGCGTTCTGGGGTAGTCACTAATAAGCTGCTATTTTGATCTCCAAAAGAGAGGGTTATCTCTTCGCTATTTAAAAAACTTATACCATCAACCAAGTAATTAACGTTAAATCCAATATCCAAAGCCTGTCCGCCATAACTAATTTCAATATCTTCCTGGGCTTCTTCCTGCTCGCTGTTGCTGCTGATGATCTGCAGGTTATTCTCGGTTAATAACAACCTCACTCCCCTGAACTTCTCGTTTGATAAAATCGCGGCGCGTTGCAGAGCTTGCATCAGCGTTACCCTGTTGACCGCCAAATGATTGCTGTGATTTGGAATCACCCGGGTGTAATCGGGGAATTTTCCGTCGATAACCTTGGATGTCATGGTTATATCGCAAAATTTGAATCTGGCCTGTTTCTCCGCTAATTCGATATCAAGTAATTCATCACCATCTCCCAGCAACTTCATCAGCTCGTTTACTGTTTTACGGGAAAGGATAGCTTCGATTTTCGGGTATTCCTGATCCAAGTTTTCCGCAATAAATGCCAACCGGTGCCCGTCGGTGGCGACAAGTTTGATCGAATCACCCTCAACAACCAACAAAACCCCGTTTAGGTAGTACCGAATATCTTGTTGCGCCATCGCATGTTGGACTGAATTTAAAAGTTTTTTAAGTTTTCCTTGCTGGATGCCGATTTGGACAGCACCTTCCAGTTGGTTAGCCAGTGTTGGAAAGTCTTGTGCAGGTAGTGTCTGCAGGCTGAATTTGCTCTTGTTCGCTTTAACTTGCAGTTTATTTTCTTTGTTATCAAGGCTGACTAAGCTTTCTTCAGTAATCGCTTTTAAAATATCCTGGAATTTCTTGGCCGATACGGTTATTGCTTCATCGCCTTCACTTTCCCCCAACTCTATATCCAGGTGCACTTCGATCTGGATTTCAAGATCGGTGCTGAGGAAGTTAATCCCGTTTGGAGTTTTTTTAACCAGCACATTTGACAGGATCGGCAAAGGTTGTTTCCTTTCCACGATTCCGCCCACCGCAAGCAAGGGTTTAAGCAATTCGTTGCGTTTGATCTGTTTAATAAACATGTTTTAATTAATACCCTAATAGATATAACAATCATTGAAAAATGTGTTGATAACAAAAATAACCAAAATAATTCATGATTTAAAGCGTTATTTAGGTTGTTCGCAACACCCCTGACAAAACATGTATGGTTTGTTGATAATTTGGATGCAACCCAAAATCCAAGCACTTACCCACAAAAAGCAGCGGTCATTTTGCGACTTATGCACGCAGTGTTTGATGCAGCAGGTTGAATTCCTTCTCTATCGTCTCATCTGTATTGCGCATATTGTCAATTGTTTTGCAGGCATGCAACACTGTTGTGTGATCCCTTCCACCAAAGGCACTGCCGATCTCAGGCAAACTTAGCTGTGTTAATTCACGTGCCAGTGACATGGCCATTTGCCTTGGCCGGGCAATCGCGCGGGTTCTTTTTTTCGACAGCAAATCGACAAGTTTCAGACGGTAGAAGTCGGCGACAGTTTTCTGGATATTCTCGATTGAAACCTGTTTGTTTTGGGCGGAAAGCAAATCTTTGAGCGCTTCCTTGGCCAGGTCAATGGAGATTTCCTGTTTGTGAAAACGGGAAAATGCCTCGATTCGGTTTAAAGCGCCTTCCAACTCCCTAATGTTGGAGCGGACATGCTTGCCTATGAAAAATGCGACATCCTCACCTATCTTGATTTTGCTGTTTCCGGCTTTTTGCAGCAAAATCGCGACCCGCATTTCCAGTCCAGGAGGTTCGATCGCAACTGTCAAACCGCAGGTGAAACGCGAAGTCAGTCTTGGTTCTATCCCGTTTATTTCCTTGGGGAAAGTGTCACACGAAATAACAACTTGCTTGTTTGCATCGATCAGCGAGTTGAGGGTGTAGAAAAACTCCTGCTGGGTGCCGGGTTTGTCCGCGATGAATTGAATATCATCAATCAACAGTAGATCCAGCGAATTGTAAAACTGCTTGAATTCGTCAAAGGTTTTTGTCTGAAACGCCTTCACTACCGCCGAGACATAATTGGTGGCATGGATGTAACAAATTCTAGCCCCCTTGTTTTCTGTGGCAACCAGATTGCCGATAGATTGCAGCAAGTGTGTTTTTCCCAGACCTACGCCGCCATATATAAACAGAGGGTTATAAGATTGTCCCGGCTTTTCAGCCACCTGGAGAGCCGCCGCATGTGCTAGCTGGTTGGCTTTGCCGGTTACATAAGATTCAAAGGTGAGCAGGGTGTTGAGTTTGTTGCCCGCCCGCGTATTTCTAGCCGGGGTGACGGGTTCTTGGTTTTTCCTGCTTTCAACGGCAGGAGTAGGCAACTTCTGGTAAATCTTCTTATCCAGCCGCAACTCTATTTCCGGCGGAGATTTGAAAACCGCCGAAACTTGCCTGGAAATTTCGGGCAAAAAACGCTCCTGAATGATGCGCAGGGCAAAACTGTTCGGCGCGGTTAGCACAAGGCGTTGGTCCACCATGTCAAAGTGCAGCGGTTTGATCCATGAGTTATATTGCAAAGGGGGCAACAATTCCTTGAAATAACGCTGGCAGTTGGCGGATAGAGAAGGTACAGACATGCTTGAATGGCAACCTAAAGCTGGAAGTCGGAACATTCTACAATCTAGGCCAAAAGTTATCCACAATATAAATTAAACTTGACAAAAAAGCCTTTAGCTATTGTAATTGCGCGCTTTTTTTAACAAACTCGATCAAGGATTAAATTATGAAACGCACATTCCAACCGTCCGTAACCAAACGAAAACGCACCCACGGTTTTCTGGTGCGCATGAAAACCAAGGGCGGACGTGCTGTTATAGCGGCCAGACGAGCCAAAGGCCGTGCAAGATTGGGCGTCTAAATCTGCTGAACGCGCTTTTTTCCCGCGAAGAAGCAGGATATCCCGCCAGCAGGGTTTTTCTGCCATCCTCAAACACAGGGCGCAGACAACTCGCTGGTTTGCAGTACATGTCCAAAGCAACCTCGCCGGGTGTGCCCGACTTGGTATAACCGTGAGCAAAAGACTTATTCCCGGAGCAGTCGACAGGAACAAAATCAAGAGGATGGTTAGGGAAAATTTTCGATCCTTTACCCGTAAGGGTATTGAAGCTGATGTGGTGATCCGTTTGCGTCTTGCTTTGAAAAAGAAAGATTTCCCGCTTGCCAAGGCACAGCTTGTACATGCACTAAACGCCGTTGTGGACAAAAAATAATGCGCCGATTTATGCTTTTTTTGGTCCGGGCGTACCAGTATCTTGTTAGTCCGCAATTGCCCCCTTCATGCAGGTTTTATCCTTCATGCTCGCATTATGCCGAGGAGGCGATCAGCAAGCACGGCCCGTTCAAGGGGTTGTGGTTGTCGGTAAAGAGGGTAATCCGATGCAACCCCTGGAGCGCGGGCGGACACGACCCGGTTCCGTAGTTACATATAGGTGATATTAAAGATGGATACCCGTCGCTTGTTGTTGTTTATTGTTTTTTCTTTTTCTCTGATTGTGTTGTGGGGGGAATGGAGCAACAGAAATCAACCGCATTCAAGCCTAAACGAGGTGGCTGAAAAAACCAATCTGCCGCAACCCGTTGAGCGTGCAACGCCGGCACCGCAAAGACATGTTGCCGCAGCGGTGATGGCGGATGGGGAAATGATTCATGTCGTCACCGATACACTGGAGGTTGAACTCAATACAGCTGGCGCAAATCTGCAAAAAGTTTCCCTGTTAAAACACAAGGATGCAAACGACACCAGCAAGCCAATTGTTTTGATGCAACGACGGGACGACCACACTTACCTCGCCCAATCCGGGCTACTGGGTGAAGGCTTGCCAACCCACATTGCCACTTATAACGCCGTACAAAAGGAATTTAAGCTGGAGGATGGCGCGGACGAGTTGAGGGTGGAGTTCACCGCCAGTGAAAACAAGAATGCGCGGGTCAGCAAGGTCTATGTGTTTCATCGCGGCAGTTACCTGGTGGATGTTTCCTACCGGATCGAGAATATGAGCCAGGTTAGCCTGGTGCCATCCGCCTATTTCCAGTTTGTCCGCGATTCTTCAGCCCCGCAAGGCGCTTCCGTTTTTATCCCCACCTATACCGGCCCCGCCTTCTACACCGATGCGGAAAAATTCAAGAAGGTAGACTTTCCCAGTATCGAAAAGAAAAAGGCCGACCTACCACCCGCCAGTGATAACGGCTGGGTCGGGATGTTGCAGCATTATTTTGTTGCCGCCTGGCTTCCGCAAAACGGAACAAAACGCGAGTTTTACGCCAGACAACTGGACGGAGGTCTTTATTCCGCCGGTTTGGTGCTGGCGGTGCCGGAAATCAAGGTGGGCGAGCAAGCCGTGTTTGGTACGCAGCTTTACGTCGGACCCGCAAAATCGAAGCTGGACGAGGTCGCCCTGGGTTTGGGTCTGACTGTGGATTACGGTATTTTCACCATTTTTGCGACCCCGTTGTTTTGGTTGATGTCATTCATCAATCAATGGGTTGGAAACTGGGGTTTTTCCATCATCCTGCTCACTGTGCTGATCAAGCTGGCTTTTTTCCCGTTGTCTGCGGCGAGTTATCGCTCCATGGCCAAAATGCGGGTGGTTGCGCCAAAGCTTGAGAAGATAAAAAAACAATACGGGGATGACCGCGAGCGCCTGAATAAAGCGATGATGGATTTGTACAAGACCGAAAAAATCAACCCGCTTGGGGGTTGTTTGCCGGTCCTCATTCAAATTCCGGTCTTCATCGGCCTGTATTGGTCAATACTGGAAAGCGTCGAACTGCGCCACGCGCCGTTTATTGGTTGGATTATTGATCTCTCGGCAACCGATCCGTATTTCGTGCTGCCTGTAATTATGGGGGTCAGCATGCTGATTCAGACCCGCTTAAATCCTGTGCCGGCAGATCCGCTGCAGGCCAAGATTATGAAGATTATGCCAATTGCGTTCAGTATTATTTTCTTTTTCTTCCCTGCTGGGTTGGTTTTGTATTCCATCGTGAACAACGTTCTCTCGATCAGCCAGCAGTGGTACATCACGCGCGCAGCCGAAGCCGGCCAAAAAGGTGGCGCAAAAGACTGACACAATCGCGGCAATCGCCACCGCTTCAGGGCAGGGCGGCATTGGCGTGGTGCGTCTGTCCGGCCCCAACCTTGAGACATTCTGCCACGCGTTGCTGGGCTTTTTGCCACAAACCCGCTTGGCTTGCTATACCCCTTTTATCGATTGCGACGGCTCTCCGATCGACCGCGGGATCGCACTGTATTTCACCGCCCCGCACTCATACACCGGTGAAACCGTGCTGGAATTACAGGGGCATGGCGGGGTGGCGGTGATGCAACTCCTGTTGCAACGCTGCCTTGCGCTGGGTGCCCGCCTAGCGCATCCCGGCGAGTTCACCCAGCGGGCGTTCCTGAATGGAAAGCTGGACTTGGCCCAGGCCGAAAGTGTGGCAGATCTCATCGCGGCGACCACCCAACAAGCCGCGCGCAGTGCAGCGCGTTCCTTGCAGGGAGATTTTTCTGCGGCGATTCGTGACGTTGTGGCGATGTTGATCGATCTGCGGGTGTATGCGGAGGCGTTGATTGACTTTCCAGAAGAAGAGGATGTGCCGCTACAACGGCAGTCTCACCTCGATACCAGGCTGTCTCAAATAAGAGCGCAGTTGGTTCATATTCGTGACTTGGCCAGGCAAGGGAGCATCCTGCGCGAAGGCGCGCAGATTGTCCTGGTTGGGGCGCCCAATGCGGGCAAATCCAGTTTGCTTAATTGTTTGGCGGGAGAGGAGGTGGCTTTGGTCAGCGATATTCCCGGTACCACTCGCGATGCCATACGCCTGGTGCTCCAAATTGACGGGGTTCCGTTGCACTTGGTCGATACGGCAGGAGTGCGCGAAACCAAAGATGCAATTGAATTGTTGGGCATCGCCCGCACCCGGGAAAATATCGCCAAAGCGGATATGGTGCTGATCCTGCTGGACGAGGCGCACCCAATTCACCTTGAGGATGATTTTGTGCGCGCCAGCGCCAGCCGTGGTACGCCGCTCATTTTCATTCACAACAAAATTGATCTTTTGAATAAGGCAGCAAAAGTAGAGCAAAGCAGTGATGCGATCCATCTCTATCTTTCCGCCAAAACCGGTGCCGGCATCGATGCGCTAAAACAGGAAATACTCAAATTGGCAGGTTGGCAGCATGCGGATGGAGTGTTTATGGCGCGCTCCCGCCATCTGGCGGCTATCGCCACGGCACTAAAAGAACTGGATGATGCCGCCGCCCAACATGCCGCCCTGGAATTGGTGGCAGAGTCTTTGCGCCAGGCACAGCACGCCCTGAATACCATCACCGGGGAGTTTGTCGCCGACGATCTGTTGGGCGAGATTTTTGGCCGGTTCTGCATTGGAAAGTAGGGCGCCGCAAGAATGTTTCACGTGAAACAGTCGTCTTGGGTTGCTAGACGCATTGTTGTAAGATGCGACCCCTTTTAAGGTGGATGGCGGAATGGAAACCCCGGACAAATTCGATGTGATTGTAGTGGGAGGCGGGCACGCGGGCACCGAAGCCGCGCTCGCCAGCGCCCGCAGCGGCAGTAAAACACTGTTGCTTAGCCACAACATTGAAACCCTTGGGCAGATGTCGTGCAACCCCTCCATCGGCGGTATCGGCAAGGGACATTTGGTTAAGGAGGTGGATGCGCTGGGTGGGGTGATGGCACGGGCGGCCGATGTTGCAGGGATTCAATTTCGCATTCTGAATTCCAGCAAGGGTCCGGCGGTTCGTGCTACCCGTGCTCAAGCGGATCGACTGTTATACAAGCAGGCAATCCGATCGGTCCTTGAAAATCAGTCCAATCTTTGGCTTCTGCAGCAGGGGGTGGATGGTTTGTGGCTGGATGGCGATCGCGTGGTGGGCGTTATAACCCGGCTCGGTTTGCGTTTTGCTTCAGCCAGCGTCGTGCTCACAACGGGCACTTTTTTGTCGGGTTTAATCCATGTTGGTCTATCCCATTATCCGGCGGGCAGGGCGGGCGATCCGCCTGCAATGAACCTTGCCGCACAATTGCGCGATCTGGGGTTGCCCGTCGGCAGACTGAAAACAGGAACACCGCCGCGCATTGATGGGCGCACCATTGACTTTACGGTGATGCGGGAACAACACGGCGACGATCCGTTGCCGGTGTTTTCGTTTTTGGGAGATGTCACGCAACATCCGCGCCAACTTCCTTGCTGGATTACTGAAACCAATGAGAAAACACATGAAATCATCCGCGGCGGGTTGAGTCGTTCACCCATGTTTACAGGGGTTATTGAAGGGGTGGGGCCGCGCTACTGTCCTTCAGTGGAAGATAAGATTACACGATTTGCCGATAAATCATCGCATCAGATATTTCTTGAACCGGAGGGATTGACCACCCACGAAATCTATCCGAATGGGATTTCCACCAGCCTGCCCTATGATGTGCAAGTGGCGCTGGTGCATTCCATCAGAGGTTTGGAGAGCGCACATATCCTGCGCCCCGGGTATGCCATTGAATACGATTATTTCGACCCGCGCGGACTAAAAAGCTCGCTAGAAACCAAGGCAATTCAGGGTTTGTTCTTTGCCGGGCAGATTAATGGCACGACCGGCTATGAGGAGGCGGCTGCGCAGGGACTGCTGGCGGGCATCAACGCGTCCCTGCAGGCGCGCGGCATGGAGGTCTGGTGTCCGCGCCGGAATGAAGCCTATCTTGGGGTGATGGTTGATGACCTGATCACGCGCGGTGTGACCGAGCCGTATCGCATGTTCACCAGTCGCGCCGAATATCGTTTGCAGTTGCGCGAGGACAATGCCGACCAGCGCCTGACCGGGGTCGGACGCCAGCTGGGGCTGGTGGATGAAGCCAGATGGTGTGCGTTTGCGCGGAAACGCGAAGCCATCGAGCGCGAAGAGCAGAGGTTAAAAACGACATGGCTAAATCCCGCTTCCTTACCGGAGCAGGAAGCAGAGCGCGTGCTGGGCAAGAAAATCGAGCGGGAATACTCGTTGTACGATCTGTTGCGGCGGCCACAAGTGGACTATCGTTCACTGATGTCATTACCGGAAATGGACGCGGAAGTGTCTGATGAGATCGCGCTCCAAGTAGAAATTGCAGCGAAATATCACGGATACATTGAAAAACAGAAAGTTGAAATTGCGCAGCAGGCAGGTTACGAGGACTTGCGTCTGCCGGCAGGTATGAATTACTGCCTGGTGCGCGGTTTGTCGATAGAGGCGCAGCAAAGATTCAATCTGCAACAACCCGAAACATTGGGGCAGGCGGCGCGAATCTCGGGGATAACCCCGGCAGAGATTTCATTGTTGCTGGTGCATATTAAACGCGGGCTGAAAGCGCCTGCGGAAAAACAACAGGCATGACGGGCGCGGCGGTATTGCGGGCGGGATTGTCTGTCTTGGGCCAGGAGCTGGAGGCGGATTTGCAGCAAAAGCTGCTGGCTTACCTCGCGCTAATGCAAAAATGGAACAAGACCTATAACCTAACCGCCGTTCGCGATGAAAACGGAATGGTGACCCATCACTTGTTGGATAGTATGGCGGTACTGCCCTACTTGTGGCCGGGAAGCTGGTTGGATGTGGGGTGCGGCGCCGGGATACCCGGGGTGATTTTGGCGATTGCGCGGCCGCAATGGCAATTTACCCTGCTGGACAGCAATAGCAAAAAAACAGGATTTGTTCAGCAGGCAGTGATCGAATTGGGACTGCGAAATATTCGGGTGCATACGGGGAGGGTAGAAGAATGGCGCCCAACGGAGAAATTTGACGGCATCATCTCGCGAGCTTTTTCCGAGACGGGAAAATTTACCCGCCTGACACAACATTTGTTGGCGGGAAACGCTCGCTGGGCGGCGATGAAGGGGCGTCTGGAAAACGAACCAGCCCCGCTGGGTTATGTGATCGAGCGACAGATACCGCTTCAGGTGCCCGGTCTGAACGCGGAAAGAAGTCTGGTTATCGCAGCGAAAACAAGGGAGAGATTGGAATGGTAAAAATAATTGCCGTGACCAACCAGAAGGGCGGGGTAGGAAAAACCACCACCACGGTCAATCTTGCGGCCAGTCTGGCGGCGGCCAAAAAACGCGTATTGCTGGTCGATCTGGACCCGCAGGGAAATGCCACGATGGGCAGCGGAATCAATAAATCCGGGCTGAAACTAAGTATTTACAACGTGTTGCTGGGTGAGGCGGTGATCGAGGAAGCAAAAGTTGTCTCCGAAAAAGGCGGCTATGACGTGCTCGGTTCAAACCGCGAACTGGCGGGGGCGGAAATCGAGTTGATCGAGATGGAGGGGCGCGAAACACGCCTCAAAAAAGAGCTTTCGGCCATCACCGGAAGTTATGACTTCATTCTGATCGATTGCCCTCCCGCCCTCAATTTACTGACTCTGAACGGGTTGGTCGCGGCACACTCGGTGATGATTCCAATGCAGTGTGAATATTATGCGCTGGAGGGATTGAGCGATCTGGTCAACACTATCCGCAAAGTAAGGGAGCATCTGAACCCGAGTTTGGAGATTGAGGGCTTGCTGCGCACCATGTTTGATCCGCGCAATTCGTTGGCGCTACAGGTGTCGGAGCAATTGCAAAGGCACTTCGGCGACAAGGTGTATCGCACTGTGATACCGCGCAATGTCCGGCTGGCTGAAGCGCCGAGTTATGGTGTGCCGGTGTTGCATCACGATGCCATGTCCAAGGGAACCAAGGCTTATCTGGCGCTGGCCGGGGAAATCCTGAACAAGGGAGAGCGCGCCGATCATCACAATATTGTCAAACCGAATCGGGAATAAAAAAATGGCCAAAATCAACAAAGGGTTGGGACGCGGATTGGACGCCTTGCTGGCGGGCGGAAATGACGTCAAGGCGGATGACAAGTTGCGTGAGCTGGCGGTGACTGAACTCAGGCCGGGTAAATATCAACCGCGTAGCCGGATGGATGACAAGTCGCTCAACGAGCTGGCCGAATCAATCAGGGCGCAAGGGGTGATCCAGCCAATCCTCGCGCGCGAGTTACCCAACGGCAACTACGAGATCATCGCCGGGGAGCGGCGTTGGCGTGCCGCCCAGCTGGCTGGATTAGCCACCGTACCGGTTTTGGTGCGGGTGGTGGAGGACAGTGCGGCGCTTGCTATGGCGTTGATTGAAAATATACAGCGTGAGGACTTGAATCCGCTGGAAGAGGCGGTGGGAATCCAGCGCCTGATTGACGAATTCAGGATGACGCATCAGCAGGCTGCCGATGCGGTGGGGCGCTCGCGCAGTACGGCAAGCAACCTGCTCCGATTGCTCAAATTGCCAGCCGAAGTGCAGGGCATGCTCATGGACGGCGAATTGGATATGGGACACGCGCGCGCCCTGTTACCGCTGGAAGGTGCACATCAGATTCTACTGGCAAACAAGATTGTGCTGGAGGGGTTGTCGGTCAGGGAAGCCGAAGGATTGGTACAAAAAAGCAGCGCGGAGCCGGCGGCGAAAAACAGGAAGAAGCCTGAAGCTAATCGTGATTTGCGGCGCCTGGAGGAGGAGGTCAGCGAAAAACTCGGGGCTCGCGTGGAAATCAAGGCGGGCATTAAAAAAGGGGGCAAGCTGCTCATTCATTATGCTTCCAACGACCAACTGAATGAACTCATCGACAAGTTGATCAAGGCCTGAACACCATGTTGCAAGGGCATAAGGCCGGCCATGAGTGTTTGACACCCCGCGAGAACGCCGCTATCATCCCGCCGCCTGATGTGGTGCCAGCACAAGAAAAAGAAAAAAACCGCCAGCTGATCACACTTCAACTTGTGGTCGTAAGCGCAATCGCAGCAGGTTATCTGGGCTACGAGGCAGCGCCGCAAGAAACGATGGCGGTGTGGGGCGGGGGAGGAGTTTCAATATTCAATAGCTTGCTGATCGCGTGGAGAATGAAGCGCGAAAACAGCTGGGTACGCCGCAACGCACAGCTTCAATTACGGCTTCTGTTTTTTTTCGCCGCAGAGCGATTTCTGCTGGTGATGTTGGTGCTTGGATTGCTGATGGCGTTTAGCCACGGGCCGTTGGCAGTCTTGAGTGGATTTGTGGCGGGTCAGGCAGTAATGATAATTGCCCGCCTGTATTTACAACTGCGAATAAAATAAACAAATATGTCCAGCGAAGCTCATACCTCAGCGGAATACATCAAACACCACCTGCAAAACCTCACCTATGGGCAATTGCCCGACGGAAACTGGGGGATTGCGCATACTGCAGCGGAAGCAAAAGAGATGGGTTTCTGGGCGCTCAATCTGGATACGTTCATCATGTCGCTCCTGCTGGGAGCGATTTTCTTGTTTATGTTCCGCCGTGTGGCCAAGAGCGTGGTTAGCGGCACCCCGGGCGGACTGCAAAACTTTTGCGAGTGGGCGATTGAATTTGTTGACAGCAGTGTGCGCGGTTCCTTTAACGGGAAGAACAATATGGTTGCCCCGCTGGCGCTGACCATTTTCTTCTGGGTCTTTGCCATGAACCTGATGGACTTGATCCCGATCGATTATGTGCCGCTGTTGATGAGCGCGATCGGCGTTCCATTTTTCAAGGTTGTCCCTTCTACCGACCCCAATGCCACCTTCGGCCTGGCGATCGGCGTATTCCTCCTGGTGCTGTACTACAGCGTCAAGATGAAGGGGGTTGGCGGATTCTTGGGCGAACTGACCCTGCAACCGTTTGGCAAGTGGGGCATGCCGGTTAATCTTTTGCTGGAAGGCGTCAACCTGATTGCCAAGCCGATCTCGCTGGCTTTGCGTCTGTTCGGCAATATGTACGCCGGTGAAATGATTTTCATCCTGATCGCGCTGATGGGCGGTGCGTGGGCGGGCGCGTCTGTGGCGGGAGTCACCCTGTTTGGCTCGCAGCTGTTGCTTTCGCTGGGTTGGGGAATCTTCCACATCCTGATCATCACATTGCAGGCTTTTATCTTCATGACCCTGACCGTTGTCTATCTGGATATGGCGCATCAGGAACACCACTAATTTCGCTTTCATCAACTTTAATTTTTATCAACAGGAGAAATAAAAAATGGAAATGGCAAACGCACTGCTGTACATCGCTGGCGCATTGATGATGGGCCTGGGCGCACTCGGCGCAGCCGTCGGTATCGGTATTCTCGGCGGTCGCTTCCTTGAAGGTGCGGCGCGTCAACCGGAATTGATTCCGATGTTGCGCACCCAATTCTTCGTGGTGATGGGTTTGGTCGATGCGGTTCCGATGATTGCCGTCGGTATCGCCATGTACGTTCTGTTCGCCGTGGTGGGTTAATCCTCACAAACGCGAAACGCATAATTTAGAAAGGAAGCTTGCATGAATATCAATGCAACTCTTCTCGCCCAGACCATCATGTTCGCGCTGTTCGTGTGGTTCTGCATGAAGTTCGTCTGGACGCCCATCGTGGCCGCCCTTGACGCGCGCAAAAAGCAGATCGCCGACGGCTTGGCGGATGCCGAGCGCGCCAAGCAGGATCTTGAGTTGGCGTCCAAACGCTCTGCCGAAATCCTGCGCGAAGCCAAGGAAAAGGCGGGCGACATCATCGGCAACAGCGAAAAGCGCGCAAGTGAGCTGGTAGAAGAAGCCAAGACACAAGCCAAAGTTGAGGGAGACCGGATTATCGCCGGCGCCAAAGCCGAGATCGACCAGGAAGTATTCCGCGCCAAAGAACAATTGCGCACCCAGGTATCGGCGATTGCTTTGGCCGGGGCCGGCAAGATTTTGGGGCGCGAGATCGATGCGAAAGCACATAACGATCTGCTCGACAAACTTGTAGCGGAAATCTAAACGCCATGTCAGAAGCCATTACCATCGCCCGACCCTATGCGCAGGCAGCATTTGACGAGGCGCAAAAACTGAATGCCTTGCGGGCGTGGTCGGAGATGCTGTTGTCTTTGACGCAAGCCGTGAATCATCCCGAAGTGCAAGCTGCAGTGAGCAATCCGCGTGTTCCCGCTGTACAAATAGCCGGGCTGATGGATGCCTTGCTGGGCACATCGGCGAGCGTGCAACAGAGGAATTTTGTGCGCATCGTTGTCGACAACCGCCGCCTGTTGGTGCTACCGGAAATCGCCGAATTGTTTGAGGCGCGCAAGGCTGAAGCGGAAAAATCAGTCAACGTGGTGGTGGATTCGGCATTCGAGTTAAGCGCCGCGCAACAGGACAAGATTGCAGCCTCGCTGAAGAAACGTCTGGCGCGCGAGATCAAACTGACTTGCAACGTTAAAAAAGAATTACTGGGTGGCGTGGTGATCCGCGCCGGAGACAAGGTGATCGACGGTTCCGCGTTGACCCGCCTTGCTGAAATGGCGAATGCCCTGGCCTGATCAAGAACTATCAAGAATGAGGAAATCCAGATGAAGCTCAACCCTTCCGAAATTAGCAACCTGATTCGCAGTCGCATCGACAACTTCGAAGCACTGACCCAGGCGCGCACCGAAGGTACGGTGGTTAGCGTGACCGACGGTATCGTCCGCGTGCACGGCCTGTCCGATGTGATGCAGGGCGAAATGCTCGAATTTCCCGGCAACACCTTTGGTCTTGCGCTGAACCTTGAGCGCGATTCGGTTGGCGTGGTGATTCTGGGCGAATACGAACACATCACCGAGGGCGATACGGTCAAGTGCACCGGCCGCATCCTGGAAGTACCGGTCGGACCCGAGCTGAAAGGCCGCGTAGTCAACGCGCTGGGCCAGCCGATTGACGGCAAAGGCCCGGTCAACACCAAGATCACCGACAAAATTGAAAAAGTCGCGCCGGGTGTCATCGCGCGCAAATCCGTTGACCAGCCCGTGCAAACCGGCCTGAAGTCCATTGACTCCATGGTTCCCGTCGGCCGCGGCCAGCGTGAACTGATCATCGGCGACCGCCAGACCGGCAAGACCGCTGTTGCCGTTGACGCCATCATCAACCAGAAGGGTCAGAACATGACCTGTATCTACGTCGCCATCGGTCAGAAAGCGTCGACTGTTGCCAACGTGGTGCGCAAGCTGGAAGAACACGGCGCAATGGAATACACCATCGTGGTTGCCGCCACCGCGTCCGATTCCGCCGCGATGCAATTCCTCGCACCGTATGCAGGGTGCACCATGGGAGAATATTTCCGCGATCGCGGCGAAGATGCGTTGATCGTGTATGACGACTTGACCAAGCAGGCATGGGCCTATCGTCAGATCTCCCTGCTGCTGCGCCGTCCGCCTGGTCGTGAAGCTTACCCCGGCGACGTATTCTATCTGCACTCGCGTTTGTTGGAGCGTGCTGCACGCGTGAATGCCGAATTCGTCGAGAAGTTCACTAACGGAGAAGTCAAAGGTAAGACCGGTTCGCTGACTGCACTGCCGATCATCGAAACCCAGGCGGGTGACGTGTCCGCGTTCGTGCCGACCAACGTGATCTCAATTACCGACGGCCAGATATTTCTGGAAGCCGACCTGTTCAACGCCGGTATCCGTCCCGCGATCAACGCCGGGGTATCGGTGTCCCGCGTCGGTGGTGCAGCTCAGACCAAGGTCATCAAAAAGCTGGGTGGCGGGGTGCGTCTGGCGCTGGCACAGTACCGTGAATTGGCAGCGTTCGCGCAATTCGCTTCCGATCTGGACGAAGCTACGCGCAAACAGCTTGAGCGCGGCAAGATCGTGACTGAGCTGATGAAGCAGTTGCAGTACGCGCCGTTGTCGGTATCCAAAATGGCGGCAACCCTGTTTGCCGTCAACAAGGGCTATTTCGATGATATCGAAGTGCCCAAGGTGTTGGCTTTCGAAGCGGCGCTGCATGCCCAACTGGGGTCCAAAAACAAGGAGCTGATGGACGCGATTGAAACCACCAAGGATCTGTCGGCAGACAACGAAAAACTGCTGGTTGCAGCGATTGATTCGTTCAAGGCAACTGCAGTTTATTAAGGCGAGGTGAGTTATGGCCGGCAGTAAAGAGATTCGCACCAAGATCAAGAGCGTGGAAAACACGCGCAAGATCACGCGTGCGATGGAAATGGTGGCAGCGGCGAAGATGCGCAAGGCGCAGGAACGGATGCGCGCCGCCCGCCCCTATGCCGAAAAGATACGCAACGTGGCGGGTCATCTGTCGCGCGCCAACCCGGAATACAAACATGCATTTCTGGCCAAGCGCGAGAAAATCAGCAACGTCGGCCTAATCGTGGTCACCTCGGACAAGGGACTGTGCGGCGGATTGAACACCAATTTGCTGCGCCTTGCCGTGAACGAGATGAAAAACTGGGAAGGCGAGGGCAAAGGCCTGCTGGTATGCCCGATCGGCAACAAGGGGTTCGGATTCATGAACCGGATCGGTGCCAAGGTGCGCTCGCACATGATCGGACTGGGCGACACGCCCCATGCCGAAAAACTGATTGGCACTGTGAAGGCGATGCTGGATGCTTACGTGGCAGGCGAGATCGACGCCATCTATTTGAGCTACAACCACTTCATCAACACCATGCGCCAGGAGCCCCGCGTCGAACAGTTGTTGCCGTTGAGCGGCGAAAAATTCGGCACCAGCGACGCCACCTGGGATTACATCTACGAGCCGGATGCGAAGAAGGTCATTGACGAATTGCTGATGCGCTACGTCGAGTCGCTGGTGTATCAGGCGGTAGTGGAGAATATTGCCGCCGAACAGAGCTCGCGCATGGTGGCAATGAAAGCCGCTTCGGACAACGCGAAAAGCGTCATCAGCGAACTTAAACTGGTGTACAACAAAGCGCGTCAGGCAGCCATCACCAAGGAAATATCCGAGATCGTTGGCGGCGCGGCGGCGCTGGAATGATTGGGCGAAACTAGCATGAGCATGGCGAATGTTGGTGGAGACCAAATCTTCAAACGTGGCGGCGCCGGAGTGATGGGTTGTGGCAAAGAATTTCAGAATTAATTTAGACGGGGAATCTTAAAATGAGTCAAGGAAAGATTGTTCAGTGTATCGGCGCGGTGGTTGACATCGAATTTCCGCGCAACAAGATACCCAAAATTTACGAAGCGCTGACATTGGCAGACGCCGGCAATTCTACCGCCGAAGTTGGCCTGACCTTCGAGGTCGAGCAACAACTGGGCGACGGAGTGGTGCGCACCATTGCGATGGGTTCTTCCGACGGTCTGCGTCGCGGGATGGCAGTGAAGGCAACCGGTCAGGCGATCCAGGTGCCGGTCGGTACCGGCACACTGGGCCGCATCATGGACGTGCTGGGTCGCCCGATTGATGAAGCCGGCGAGATCAAGTGCGACGAAAAGCGCGCCATCCACCAAGCCGCCCCCAAATTCGACGAGTTGTCTCCCTCTGTTGATCTGCTGGAAACCGGCATCAAGGTGATCGACCTGGTTTGCCCGTTTGCCAAGGGTGGCAAGGTTGGTTTGTTCGGCGGCGCTGGTGTGGGCAAGACCGTGAACATGCTGGAACTGATCAACAACATCGCAAAACAGCATTCCGGTTTGTCGGTGTTTGCCGGCGTCGGCGAACGTACTCGTGAAGGCAACGACTTCTACCACGAAATGACGGACGCCGGCGTTATCGACATTGAGGACTACACCAAGTCCAAAGTCGCGATGGTGTTCGGCCAGATGAACGAGCCGCCCGGCAACCGTCTGCGCGTTGCGCTGTCCGGTTTGACCATGGCGGAAAAATTCCGTGACGAAGGCCGCGACATCCTTTTCTTCGTGGACAACATCTACCGCTATACCCTGGCCGGAACTGAAGTGTCCGCGTTGCTGGGTCGTATGCCTTCCGCTGTGGGTTACCAACCGACGCTGGCCGAAGAAATGGGTCGCTTGCAAGAGCGTATCACCTCGACCAAGGTTGGCTCGATCACTTCGATCCAGGCCGTTTACGTGCCAGCCGATGACTTGACCGACCCGTCTCCGGCGACCACCTTCTTGCACCTGGACTCCACCGTCGTGTTGTCGCGCGATATCGCTTCGCTGGGTATCTACCCGGCGGTTGATCCGCTTGATTCCACCTCCCGCCAGCTCGATCCTCTGGTGGTGGGTGAAGAGCACTACGGCGTTGCCCGTCGCGTGCAGCAAACCCTGCAACGCTACAAGGAATTGCGCGACATTATCGCGATTCTGGGGATGGACGAACTGGCACCGGAAGACAAACTGGCCGTCGCCCGCGCGCGCAAAATCCAGCGTTTCCTGTCGCAACCGTTCCACGTGGCGGAACAGTTTACCGGCGCTCCGGGGAAATATGTTTCCCTGAAGGAAACCATCAAGGGATTCAAGGCGATTGTGGAAGGTGAATACGATCATCTGCCGGAGCAGGCTTTCTACATGGTGGGCGGCATCGAAGAGGCGGTCGAAAAGGCCAAGACGCTGCAATAAACAATGGGAGCTAGCATGGCAATGACTGTACATGTGGACGTGGTGAGCGCGGAAGAACAAATCTTCTCCGGCTTGGCCGAATTCGTCGTGGTACCGGGAGAAATGGGCGAGCTGGGTATCTACCCGCGCCACACCGCGCTGCTGACCCGCATCAAACCCGGCGCAGTGCGCATCAAACGCCCCGACCAAGAGCAAGAAGAACTGGTTTATGTTTCAGGCGGGATGCTGGAGATTCAGCCAAGCGTGATCACAGTGCTGGCCGATACCGCGATTCGCGGCGCCGATCTCGACGAGGCGCGCTCGCTGGAAGCCAAGCAAGCGGCTGAAGAGGCGATGAAGAACCGCACTTCCGATATCGACTACGCGGCAGCGCAAGCCGAGCTGGCTGAAGCCATCGCGCAACTGCGGGCCATCCAGCAACTGCGCAAACACACCCACTAGGCGCGGTGTTTTGCAACGTCTGACAAAGAGCAGCTTCGGCTGCTTTTTTGTTGCCTGAACGATATACTTGGCCACCTTGAAAAAAACCACGGTAATGAGTCCCTTGAATATCGTCATCCTTGCGGCCGGCAGAGGAACACGCATGGTTTCCGCCAAACCCAAGGTGCTGCACAGCCTGGCGGGTAAGCCGTTACTGCAACATGTACTGGATTCCGCGCAGTCGCTGCAGCCGCAACAAGTTTGTGTGGTTTACGGCCACGGCGGCGAGGCGGTGCCGCAGGCCGTGGCACAATACAACGCACGGTTCGTGATACAAGAACCACAGCTTGGCACCGGTCACGCGGTGCAACAGGCACTGCCCCATCTCGATCATAACGGTCGCACCTTGGTGCTTTATGGCGACGTTCCTTTAATCCAGCACAGCACCTTGCACCAGATGCTGCAAGCGGGCGAGGGACTGGTGCTGCTCACCGTCAACCTCGACGATCCAACCGGCTATGGCCGCATCGTTCGCAACGCCAAAAGCGATGTGCAAAGCATCGTCGAGCAGAAGGATGCCTCACCCGAACAGCTGAAGATCGAGGAAGTGAACACTGGCATCATGCTGGTGCCGACTGCGAAGCTGCGCAACTGGTTGAGCAGGCTGGGTAATGACAACGCCCAGGCAGAGTATTACCTGACTGACATCGTGGCGATGGCGGTGCGGGATGGGGTGGCGGTGCATACCGTACAACCCGGACAGCGTTGGGAAGTGGAAGGCATCAACAACAAAATGCAACTCGCCACACTGGAGCGCGTCTGGCAGATAAATGTTGCCCGGCGATTGATGATGCAAGGGGTCACGCTCGCTGATCCTGCACGCCTGGATGTGCGCGGTGACCTCACTTGCGGGCGCGATGTCGAGATCGACGTGGGCTGCATTTTCGAGGGCAGGGTCATACTGGGCGACTGCGTGCAGGTGGGGGCTTACAGCGTCATTCGTGATGCGACGATCGCACAGGGTACGCAGATCGAAGCTTACAGCCACATCGACGCCAGCGAAGTTGGCGCCAATTGTCGAATCGGGCCGTATGCCCGACTGCGCCCGGGAACCCGGGTTGCGGACGAGGCGCATGTGGGCAATTTTGTCGAGATCAAGAACAGCGAGATCGGGCAGGGCAGCAAGGCCAATCATTTGAGCTACATCGGCGACAGCACCGTTGGGTGTCGCGTCAATATTGGCGCCGGCACCATCACCTGCAACTACGATGGCGCCAATAAATTCCGCACCGTCATCGGCGACGATGCCTTCATCGGTTCGGACACGCAGCTGGTCGCGCCGGTGACCGTAGGCAGGGGCGCGACCATCGGTGCCGGCTCAACCATTACCCGGGATACGCCGGAAGGAGAGCTGACCCTGTCGCGCAGCAACCAGATCTCGATTCGCGGCTGGCAACGACCCAAGAAAGTAAAAAAATAAAATGTGCGGAATCGTGGGCGCAGTGGGGCGGCGCAATATTGTCCCCATCCTGGTTAAAGGTTTGCTCCGGCTGGAATATCGCGGCTACGACTCGGCCGGACTGGTGGTGGTGCATGACGGCAAGCTGGAGCGGGTGCGCAGTGCCGGACGGGTGGCCGAGCTGGCTACGAAAAGCGCCAATACCTACGGCGAACTGGGCATCGCCCACACGCGCTGGGCGACGCACGGTGTCCCCTCCGAACGCAATGCGCATCCGCATGTCAGCCGCAACCTGATCTCGGTGGTGCACAACGGCATCATCGAAAACTACGAAGAGCTGCGCACCGAGCTGACTGCACAAGGCTATGAGTTCACCTCGGATACCGATACCGAAGTGATCGCTCACCTGATTCACAGCCACTACGCGCAGGGCAGTTTGCGGGTCGCCACACAAATGGCGCTGGCGCAGCTGGTTGGCGCCTACGCCATCGGCGTGGTGGCGGCAGACAGGCCACATCAACTCATCGCCGCGCGCAAGGGTAGCCCGTTGCTATTGGGTGTCGGCGAGAGTGAGCACTTCATCGCATCGGATATGTCAGCGCTACTACAAGTCACGCGTAAGGTGGTGTATCTGGAAGAGGGAGATGTGGTTGAAGTAAATCTAGCGGACTATCGCATCTTTGATTTGCATGGTAATTCCGTCCAGCGCGAAGTCCAGATCAGCGAACTGGATAACGACAGTGTGGAGTTGGGCGAATATCGGCACTACATGCAAAAAGAGATCCACGAGCAACCGCAGGCCCTAGCCGACACGCTGGAATCGGTATGCAACAGCCAGTCGCTGGTGCCCGGCATCTTTGGCGCAGAGGCCAAAAATATTTTCCCTCAAATTGAAAACATCCTGATCCTCGCCTGCGGTACGAGTAACCACGCCGGGCAGGTGGCGCGCTACTGGCTGGAAGAAATCGCAGGCATCCCGTGCAGTGTCGAAGTCGCCAGCGAATATCGTTACCGTGTCAGCGTGCCCAATCCAAGAACTCTAATCGTTACCATCTCGCAGTCGGGCGAAACAGCGGATACCCTGGCCGCGCTGAATCACGCCAAAGTAACCGGCCATGCCCACACCCTCGCCATCTGCAACGTGCCAGAAAGCGCCATCATTCGCCAGTCGAAATTGCGCTTTCTCACCCGCGCGGGTCCGGAGATCGGCGTCGCCTCGACCAAAGCGTTCACTACCCAGCTTGCCGCGTTGTTCCTGCTGACTTTGGTGCTGGCAAAACTGCGCGGCCGTCTGGACGCAGATCGGGAACAGCAATTCCTGCAAGAGCTGCGGCATTTGCCGGCTGCCGTGCAGAAAGTGCTGGCACTGGAACCGCAGATCGCCGAGCTCGCCAACCATTTTGCCGATAAACACCATGCACTTTTCCTCGGGCGCGGCATGCATTTCCCCATCGCCGCCGAAGGGGCGCTCAAGCTGAAAGAGATCTCGTACATCCACGCCGAAGCTTATCCGGCGGGAGAGTTGAAGCATGGCCCGCTGGCGCTGGTGGACAAAGAGATGCCGGTGGTATCGGTCGCGCCCAATGATGCACTGCTGGAAAAACTGAAATCGAATTTGCAGGAAGTCAAAGCGCGCGGCGGCGAGTTGTATGTGTTTGCCGACGCGAACACGCATATCAAGGAAGCCGAAGGGATTCACATCCTGCAAATGCCCGAACATGCGGGCTTTTTGAGCCCTATTCTGCACACCATCCCGCTGCAACTGTTGGCATATTACGTTGCATTGCAGAAGGGAACGGATGTGGACAAGCCCCGCAATTTGGCAAAGTCGGTCACGGTCGAATAACACCGGACAGAAGTGCAAGGTTGAAGCCACAAGTCGCGAATGAATAAAATCATTGGCGCACCCCCGTTCCCGCCAACGTGGAGACACAGCACATGGCGGTCATCGCCGTATTCAATCAAAAGGGCGGGGTCGGCAAGACCACCACCTGCCTCAATCTGACTGCAGCGTTGTCCTTGGCACAACGCAGCCCGATTGCGCTCGACATGGATCCGCAAGGCCATTTGAGTCTTGCCTCGGGCTTGAAGCACGGCACTTCGCAAGCCAAGAGTATCGTGTCCTTTTTCAAGGAAAACACCCCGCTCGCCAAGCTGCTATACGAAACGCCGGCTGGCTGGCAACTCATCCCCGCTACACTTGAACTCTCCAAAATCGATGCGTTGTACGGGAGCGACCCGCAGGCGGCGAAGATGCTGAAACAAGGACTCGCCGAAGAGCTTTCCCTGACAGGCGCGCCGATCCTGATTGATTGCTGCCCGACGCTGGGCGTGCTGACCTTGAATGCGCTGCTTGCAGCAGACAAGGTGCTGATTCCCGTTTCCGCCGATTACCTTTCCCAGCATGGGGTGCATCGGCTGGATAGCGCATTGAATGTGCTCGAGAAAAAACTCCAGCGCAAGTTCGAGCGCCGGATCGTGGTGACACGCTTCGACTCGCGGCGAAAACTCTCCTTCGACATCTACGATCAGCTCCGGGAAAGATATGGAGACTTGTTGTGCAAGACACGCATCGGCGAAACCGTGGCACTGGCGACCAGCCCCATGCATGGTCTGGATGTGTTCGCCTATGCGCCGCACAGTCCGGGTGCGGCAGATTACCGCGCGCTGGCGAAAGAGTTAATAGACAGCGGATTTGTTTAAACCCGGGCAAGCAGTTGACCGCAGATTATTCAGATTTCCACAGATAAAACAAAAAGAACCGCCACCTCCAATTACTCACATTTGGGTGAACCTGCACTCTTTCCAACCGCCAGAAAATCTGCGTTAATTTATGCAATCTACCCGCTGAATTACCTTTTTAAAGTTTAAACGAAGTGGATCCAGGCAGCGAGCACCAGCGTTGCCGCCAACAGCAAGGTGATCAGCCCCAGCCACAGATTGCGCTGTTTCTGCTGGATCAGCATGGTGCGCAACAGGGGTGCCAGTTGTTCGTGCGCTTCGCTCTGCAGGCGCTGGTGAAGCAGGCGCGGCAGTTGCGGCAGGATCGTGGCGTAGCGCGGAGCTTCGCGCCGCAGCCCCTTGAAGAAACCGCGCCAGCCAATCTGTTCGCTCATCCAGCGCTCCAGCCACGGTTTTGCAGTCTTCCAAAGATCCAGGTCCGGATCGAGTTGCAGCCCCAATCCCTCGATATTGAGCAGGGTCTTCTGTAGTAACACCAGCTGCGGCTGGATCTCGATGCCAAAACGGCGCGAGGTCTGGAACAGACGCAAAAGAATGCGGCCGAACGAAACTTCCTTCAGCGGCCGGTCGAAGATCGGTTCGCACACCGAGCGGATCGCCGCCTCGAACTCATCTACGCGGGTATCTGCCGGGGCCCAGCCGGATTCAATGTGCAGTTCGGCCACCCGTTTGTAATCGCGGTTGAAAAAAGCGATGAAGTTGTGGGCCAGATAATTTTTGTCGGTATCGGTCAGCGTGCCCATGATGCCGAAATCGAGGGCGACATAACGCCCGTCGGCTGCCACCAGAATATTCCCCGGATGCATGTCGGCGTGGAAGAAACCGTCGCGGAAGACCTGGGTGTAAAAGATCTCGACACCGTCACTCGCCAGTTTGGAGAGATCGATGCCGGCCGCGCGCAAAGCCGCCGTCGGGCTGACCGGGATGCCGTGCATGCGCTGCATCACCATCACCTGCCCGCTGCACCAGTCCCAGTAGACCTCCGGCACCAGCAACAGGCGGGCATCGGCAAAATTGCGCCGCAACTGGCTGGCGTTCGAGGCCTCGCGCATCAAATCCAGCTCGTCATGCAGATACTTTTCAAACTCCGCGACCACCGCCCCGGGCTTCAGTCGCTTGCCGTCTTCCCAACCGAGCTCGATCAGTCCGGCGCAAACCTGCAGTAGCGCGACATCGTGCGCGATGGTGGAGGCGATACCGGGGCGCAGAATCTTCACCGCCACTTCACGCCCGTCCGGCAGGCGGGCAAAGTGCACCTGCGCCACCGATGCGCTGGCGATTGGTGTTTCGTCGAATTCGGCAAATACCTCGCACAATGGCTTGCCATAGGTTTGTTCGAGGATTGATAGCGCTTGTGCGGAAGGGAAGGGCGGCACCCGGTCTTGCAATCGCGCCAGCTCGTCGGCAATGTCCAGCGGCACAAGATCGCGCCGGGTGGAAAGCAACTGGCCGAATTTGACAAAGATTGGGCCGAGGGTTTCCAGCGCGAGGCGCAGGCGTACCGCGCGCGGGCGCGAGGAATCGCGGAAAAAAAGCAGAAGGTTGAGCGGACGCAACAGCCAACTGGTGCGTTCATGCGCGAGCAAAAACTCATCCAGGCCGTAGCGCAGGACGACGAACAATATTTTCAACAAACGCAGGGAACGCATGGCCGCAGACGGAATAAGAGAAGCGGGGAGCGAGCCTAAACCTGCTGGATACCGGCCAGAAGCCAAACCGACTGATCGTTTTTCAGATCTTTTTGCACATGCCAGATTTCGTCAAAGTTATCCGGCGCGCCGTTGTTTTCGCGCAGCTGGCCGGACAGTCTCACGCTGGCAACAGCCTGATCGTGTTCCGTCACAACCTCGAGCAATTGCGCGTTGACGAAGCCAACATCGGTCTGCTGCGGCGCATCACCGCGTTCCTGCAACTGGAGCGAAATTTCGGCAAACATTTCCGGTGTGGTGTATTCGCGGATATCGTTCAAGTCCTTGCGATCATTGGCCGCCTGCAGGCGAATAAAAGTAGTCTTTGCGCTACGCAGGAAACTGTCCACCGGGAAATCGGCAGGAATGTTGGCGGATAACGCGGGTTCGGTGACTGCGGTGACTGCGGCGGATGAGGCCGCAACAGGTTCTGCACTAGTGCTGTAGGGCGCACCGGCGGCGGCATAGTTCATGACGGTTTGCGGTTTTTTGCGCTGCATCGAAAACAGCAAAAAGGCACCCGCGGCGAGCAACAGGATCATCAACAACATGCCCATACCCTCGCCCAGACCGAGGTGCGAAAAAAGCGCCGCCAAGCCCAAACCTGCGGCCAGGCCGGCCAGCGGCCCAAGAAACTTGTTGCCCGGTTTGGTGGCGGCCGGTTGCGCGGTGGCATTCTGCGGGGCGGCAGCCGGGGCTTTGGGCAACGGCGCGCTCATGCTGCGTTGCTTGCCGATGCTGCCGCCACCGCCAAAGCGCTTCGCCTCGGCATTGGCCGCAAGCAGGGAAAGGCTGGTCAGAACGATGGTCAGGAAAATGGCAAAACGTTTCATCTGAAATATCCGGCAAAAATTCAAGGGAGTGAAGTATAGCGTCAGAAGGGGGCTGCGTGTTCGATGCGCAGGGCCTCGCCGTTGCCCGGATGGGTGAATTCGAGGGCGCAACAATGTAACAACAGGCGCGGTGCAGAACGCGCATCGCCATACAAGGCATCGCCGAGGATGGGATGGCCGATCTCTGCCAGATGCAGGCGCAACTGGTGAGTGCGTCCGGTGACCGGCTCCAGCACCAAACGCGATTGCGTGGCGTCCGAATCAGTGACGCGATAGCGGGTCAGCGCGTGTTTGCCGGTGAGACGGTCGATCTGCCGCAACGGGCGCAGCGACCAGTCGGCGCCTATCGGCAGATCAATCTCGCCGGATTCGGCTTCCGGCGTACCTTGGACTACCGCCAGATAGCGCTTCGCCACTTCCCGCTCGCGGAACAGGCGCGACATCTCGCGCTGCATCGCCGCGCCGCGCGCAAACAGGATCAACCCCGAGGTCGCCATATCGAGACGGTGAACGATCAGGGCATCGGGGAAAATTTCCCGAATCCGCGCAGACAGACAATCCTGCTTGTCCGCGCCGCGCCCCGGCACCGCCAACAGGCCGGCGGGTTTGTTGGCGATGAGCAAAGACTCATCCTGAAACACCAGTTCAAAACAAGGCGCGCTCAATTGACCTCGGCAAATACCGGCGTGTGGTCGGACGGTCGCTCCAGTTTGCGCGGCGCTTTGTCGATCATGCAGGCGGTGCATTGCAGTGCATTGCTGATGAGGATGTGATCGATGCGCATCCCCTGGTTGCGGCGGAAAGCCAGCATGCGGTAATCCCACCACGAGTAACTTTTCCCGCCTTGCTCGAACAGGCGGAAGGCATCGCGCAGACCAAGCGCCACCAAACCTTTAAAGGCCTCGCGCTCCGGTTCACTCACCAGCACATTGCCTTGCCATGCTTGCGGATCGTGCACGTCGCGGTCTTCGGGGGCGATGTTGTAATCGCCGAGCAGGGCGAGTTTCGGATGCTGCGCCAGCTCGTTCCCGAGCCACAGCTTCAGCGCCGCCAGCCAGTTGAGTTTGTATCGGTATTTGTCGGAATCCACGCTTTGCCCGTTGGGCACATAAACGCACACGATGCGCACATCTGCGATGGTGCCAGCGATGACGCGCTTCTGTTCATCTGCAAAGTCAGGGATGCCGGTTTGCACATCGGCGATCGGTTCGCGGCTGAGGATGGCGACACCGTTATAGGTCTTCTGCCCGCTGCATACGCTGTGATAACCCGCCGCCTGCAATTCGGCATGGGGGAAATCCGTATCCTGCTGCTTGGTTTCCTGCAGGCACACCACATCGGGTTGCTGTTCCGCCAACCAGCCCAGCAGATGCGGCAAACGCACCTTGAGCGAATTGACGTTCCAGGTCGCAATCTTCATGGTGCGCGGCGCGGGCGGTAAGGCGCGTTCCTGGGGTAACCCGCGACATCCAGCTCCTGGTTCCAATCCGAGGCGAGGAAACCGCGCAACCAGGTTCTGCCAACGGTGGCTGCAGGGATACTGTCACCGCCGGAGAGTTTGCGAAAGGCCTCCAGGTCTTCTTGAGTGGTCAGCTGCTTTTCGCTAAAGGGGATGCCGCGTTGTAGCAAAAATTCACGCGCCAACTGGCAGGGTGAACCGCAGTCCGCGGATACGTACAGCGTGACCGGGAAATACTGCATCGCCCGCTGCGTTTCGTAAGGCAGGCTGGCGTCGGGCGCAGGCGGCTGGCTCAGATGCAGTAGTTCGACGTCATCGGTACCGGGCAGCGGTCGGTCGCTGTAATGCACTTTGCCTTGCGCGTCGATGGAACGGTAAAGCTCGCCAGCCTGCACGCTCGCAGTCAGGCAGCAAGCAAGGATGATGGCGATGGATTTCATATTGCCCCCTGTGTATTGCCGACCAGCCCATTATGCCGCAACAGCGCATCGATGGCAGGCGCGCGACCGCGGAATGCCTGGAACGATTCCATTGCCGGCCGCGCGCCGCCCATCGCCAGGATCTCGGCGCGGAACTTCGCCCCGATGTCCGGATTGAGCACGCCGTGTTCCTCGAACAGGCTGTAGGCGTCTGCCGACAGCACTTCCGCCCACTTGTAACTGTAATAACCGGCCGCATAGCCGCCGGCGAAGATGTGCGCGAAGCTCTGCGGGAAGCGGTTGAACTCGGGCGGGATCAGCACCGCGACTTCGGCGCGTACTTCGTCGAGAAGTTGCAATATGGATTTACCTTGGCCCGGATTAAAGCTGCTGTGCATCAGCATGTCGAACAGGGCGAATTCGATCTGGCGCAACGTGGCCAGTCCGCTCTGGAAATTCTTCGCGGCGAGCATCTTGTCGAACAAGGCGCGCGGCAATGGTTCATGGGTATCGACATGCCGGGTCATGCCTTGCAACACCTCCCACTCCCAGCAAAAATTCTCCATGAACTGGCTGGGCAGCTCCACCGCATCCCACTCCACACCGTTGATGCCCGACACGCCGAGGTCTTCCACTTCAGTCAGCAGATGATGCAGGCCGTGGCCGAACTCGTGGAACAGCGTTTGCACTTCATCGTGCGTGAACAGCGCGGGTTTATTCCCCACCGGGGCCGAGAAATTGCAATTCAAATAGGCGACAGGCGTTTGGATCTTGTCGCCCAGGCGCCGCCGCGTGATCACGTCGTCCATCCAGGCGCCGCCGCGCTTGCTGTTGCGCGCGTAAAGATCGAGGTAGAACTGGCCGACCAGATTGTCATTCGCATCGCGGATGTCGAAGAAGCGCACGGTCTCATGCCACACCGGCGCGTTGGACACCTTGATGCGCAGGCCGTACAACGTTTCCACCAGCTTGAACAGACCAGCCAGCACGGCATCTTCGGGGAAATACTGCTTCACCTCCTGTTCGGAAAAAGCGTAGCGCTGCTCGCGCAATTTTTCGCCGGCGTAGGCAATATCCCACGAGTGCAGCTCGTCCAAACTCAGGCTGGATCGGGCAAATTCGCGCAATTCAGCCAGGTCTTTTTCCGCAAACGGGCGCGCGCGCTCCGCCAGTTCGCGCATGAAATTGGCCACCTGTTGCGGGGTCTCCGCCATCTTGGCCGCCAGCGACAGCTCGCCGTAGTTGGCAAAGCCGAGCAGCGTCGCTTCCTCCGCGCGCAGCGCGATGATCTCGTCCATCAGCGGCGTATTGTCCCACTCCGCCTTGCCGAATTCCGATCCGCGCGTGGCGTAAGCGCGATACATTTTTTCGCGCAACTCGCGGTTATCGGCGAACTGCATGACCGGCATATAGGAGGGCGCTTTCAGGGTGAACAACCAGCCGGTCCCTTCGACTGCGCTCAGGACAGGCTTGCAGGCAGCAGCGGCCGCTTCACGCGCGGTTTGCAGCACGTCTTCCGGCAGTCCGCCCAGCTCGCCGCGCTGTTCCAACACCAGCGTGAAGGCGTTGGTCGCGTCGAGCAGGTTGTCGGAGAAGCGTGAAGAAAGTTCGGATTGGCGCTCCTGCAAGGCCAGATAACGCACTTTCTGATCTGCCGGCAATTCCGCGCCGCCAAGGCGAAAATCGCGCAGTTCATTCTCGATGATCTTCTTGCGCGCCGCGCTCAACCTGCCGAACTCGGCGCTGTTGTGCAGTGCCTTGAACTTTTCAAACAGTTGCAGATTCTGTCCCAGCTCGGCGAAATAGGCCGTGATCTTGGGCAAGTTCGTGTTGTATGCCTCGCGCAACTCGGGCGAATTCATCACCGCATTCAAATGCCCGACCGGCCCCCAGGCACGCGACAGCCGCTCGTTGGCATCCTCCATCGGGCGCACGAAACTGCCCCAGGTCGGCGGCGCATCATCTGCCAGCAACTGCGCAATCAGCGCGCGGTTCTCGGCCAGCAACTGCTCGATGGCGGGCGCGACATGTTCGGGTTTAATCTGCGCAAAACGCGGCAGACCGGAGAAGTCGAGGAGTGGGTTCATTGCTAACTATTCCTTTGGTCCGTCATTCCGGCGTAGGCCGGAATCCAGTTAAATCAAAAATTTCGCGTAGCGAGGCAACTTGTTGTTTGCTAGACAGGATATTTGTTTTGCTGGATTCCGGCCTGCGCCGGAATGACGGGTTGTTTATTGTTGAAAGACTAGCTGACCATCGAGCAGTGTATAGCGCACGCGGCCCTGCATCTCGTAACCGTTGAACGGCGTGTTCTTGCCCTGACTTTTTAGTGCCGCGGGTTCGACCTTCCAGTGTGCCTGCGGATCGAAGACGCAAATGTCCGCATGCGCGCCGACCGACAGATGGCCCATCTTCTGCCCCAGCAATTGCGCCGGGTTGCTGGTGATGCGCGACAGCGCGTGCAGCAGCGGCACCTTTTCCTGCTCCGCCCATTTCAGCACCAGCGGCAGCAGCAATTCCAGCCCGGTCGCACCGGCTTCAGCCTCGGCAAAGGGCAATTGCTTTGCGTCGTCGTCCACCGGCGAATGGTTGGAGCAGATCGCGTCGATGGTGCCGTCGAGCAGTCCGGCGCGCAGTCCGGCGCGGTCGCGCTGGCTGCGCAGCGGCGGCATCAGATGGCAGTTGGCATCGAAGAAACCGATATCCATCTCGGTCAGATGCACGTGGTTCATCGACACATCGCAGGTGACATTCAGCCCTTCGGCTTTGGCGCTGCGGATCATGTCCACCGCCGCCGCACTGGAAACGCGGCAGAGGTGCAGGGTTGCGCCGGTCTCGCGCGCCAGTTGCAGCATGGTCGAAAGCGCGATGGTTTCAGCCACCACGGGAATCGATGGCAGGCCGAGGCGCGTGGCGACTTCGCCGTCGTGCGCCACACCGTTCCTGGCGAGGAAGCTGTCCTGCGGGCGCAGCCACACGCGGTAGCCGAAAGTCGCCGCATACTGCATGGCGCGCAACAGCACGCGGGTGTCGGTCAGCGGCGCGTCGGCCTGGCTGAATGCCTTGCAGCCGGCTTCGCTCAACTCGATCATCTCGGTGAGTTCAGCACCTTTCAAACCGTAGGTCAGCGCGCCGACCGGGAACACGCGGCACTGGTTGAGCGAGCGCGCGCGGTATTTCAGCATCTCCACCAGACCCGGCTCATCCAGTGGTGGGTCGGTGTCGGGCGGGCAGGCGAGCGACGTGACACCGCCGGCGACCGCTGCGCTCATCTCCGATTCCAGTGTCGCCTTGTATTCGTAGCCGGGCTCGCGCAGCCGCGCGGCGACATCGACCAGCCCCGGCATCACGATCAGCCCGCTCGCGTCGATCACCTGTGCGGCGATAAAACCTTCGGGCGCCATGCCAATGGCCGCGATGCGCCGGTCGATGATGAATACATCCTGCTGCGCGTCGAGAGCGTTTCTGGGGTCGATCAGGCGACCGTTCTTGATCTGAATATTCATTGTTTCGTCCCCGCCAACAAGCTCATCACCGCCATTCGCACCGCGATGCCGAAAGTGACCTGCGGCAGGATTACGGCGTGCGAACCGTCGGCCACGCTGGAGTCGATTTCAACGCCGCGGTTCATCGGGCCGGGGTGCATCACGATGGCATCCGGTTTGGCCAAGGCCAGGCGTTCCTGGGTCAGGCCGTAGTATTTGAAATATTCCTGCGCCGAGGGCAGCAGTGCGCCCTGCATGCGCTCGTTCTGCAGGCGCAGCATCATCACCACATCGACATCCTTCAAACCCTGCTCCATGTCGTGGAACACGCGCACGCCGAGCTTTTCGACCTGCGACGGCAGCAGGGTCTTCGGCGCGACCACGCGCACTTCGGGCACGCCGAGGGTGGTCAACGCGTGGATCTGCGAGCGCGCCACGCGCGAGTGCAGCACATCGCCGACGATGGCGACGGTCAGGTTGTGGAATTCTTTTTTGTAGTGGCGGATGGTGAACATGTCGAGCAGCGCCTGCGTCGGGTGCGCGTGGCGGCCATCGCCGGCGTTGATCACGTGGATGTCCGGCGCGACATGGCTGGCGATGAGATGCGCGGCACCACTGCTGGCGTGGCGCACCACGAACATGTCGGCGTGCATCGCGCACAGGTTGTCCACCGTGTCGAGCAAAGTCTCTCCCTTGCTGGTGCTTGATGCGCCAATATTGAGGTTGACCACGTCGGCGGAAAGGCGCTTGGCCGCGATCTCGAAGGTGGTGCGGGTGCGCGTGCTGTTCTCGAAGAAGATGTTGAACACGGACTTGCCGTGCAGCAGCGGAACTTTCTTGATCTCGCGCGATTCGGCCAGATCGACGAACTCGCTTGCGCGGTCGAGGATGTCGCGCACGATGCGCACCGGCAAGCCTTCGGTGGTCAGCAGATGCTGCAGTTCACCGTGCCTATTGAGTTGTGGGTTGTTCATAAAAACCTTAATTCAAGCCGCAGAGTTCACAGAGAATTTGGTGGTAGGTGAAGGTTTTGCGAGTTGGGCAAAAAGCCGCCCATCCCTGCTCAATTCGTTGCTCTGTGCCCGCTGTGAGCTCTGTGGCAAATGGTTTTCCGGTTTCATGCGTAAATTCCTGCGCCGGGTTCGTCTAAATACGCTTGCAGTATCTGCTGCGCGGCATACTGGTCGAGCAAGGGTTTTTGCTTTCTGCCGTGGACACCCTGTGCGGTCAATTGGGTGCTGGCGGCGGCGGAAGTATAACGCTCATCGACCAGAATCGTCGGCAAATTGAAGCGTCCTTTCAACTGGTTGGCGAAGCGGCGGCAGCGGGCGGTCATCGCGTGCGTGGTGCCGTCGTCGTTGCAGGGCAGGCCGACCACCAGCGCGGCGGGTTGCCATTCTGCGAGTAGTGTTGCGATGGTCGCAAAGCGCACTGCATTTTTTTCATTGGCGATGGTGGAGAGCGGTCTGGCACTGGCAGAGAGCGTATTGCCGATGGCGATGCCGATACGTTGAGTGCCAAAATCGAAAGCGAGCAGGGTGCCGGAAATCGTCATGACTTAAAGCACGCGCCGCCGCAAGCGGGCTGCGTAGTAGCTTTATTCATGTGCTTTCAGGCATGTCCCGCTTCCTCGGAGAGGGTGGCGTAATCGACGCCGAGCAGGGCCATCGCCGCCGGCAGGCGCTGTTCAGCCGACAAATCGAACAGGATATGTTCATTGGCGGGAACGCTGAGCCAGGCGTTGTCGGCCAGCTCCTGCTCCAGTTGCCCCTTGGACCAGCCGGCATAACCGAGCGAAATCAGCAGGTGGTGCGGCCCGGTGCCTTCGCCCACGGCTTGCAGGATATCCTTCGAGGTGGTGAGGTTGACCCGGTCGTTGACGTGCAGGGTGGATTGCCATCTTCCGCCGGCATCATGCAGCACGAAACCGCGATCAGTTTGCACCGGGCCACCAAAATGCACCGGCATGTCATCCAGCTCGGCCTGATTGAGCGGCATATTGATCTGGGCGAACAACTCGCTCAGGGTCAGGCTGATCGGGCGGTTCACCACAATGCCCATCGCGCCTTCGTCGTTGTGCTCGCACACGTAGGTGAGCGATTTGGCGAAAAAAGGGTCTGTCATCGCCGGCATGGCGATCAGGAAGTGGTTGGTGAGGTTGATCTCTGACATGGCGGCATTGTAGCTTTTGGCGCCAGCCTGCACAATTCGCCCCATGCCCGAAAATATCCCCGTTTCCGTCTGCTGGTTCCGTCGTGACTTGCGTTTGCATGACCATGCCGCGCTGTATCACGCGCTTAAGGCCGGTCGCCCGGTGCATTGCGTCTTTGTGTTTGATACCGGCATCCTCGATGCGCTGGCAGACAAGGCCGACCGGCGGGTGGAATTCATCTGGCACAGCGTGCGGGAAGTGAAGCAGGCGCTGGAGCAACTGGGCAGCACTTTGCATGTCCTGCATGGCAGCGCGCGGCAACTGATTCCGCAACTGGCGGCGCAACTTGGCGCGCAGGCGGTGTATTGCAACCACGATTACGAACCGGACGCCATCGCGCGCGACGCAACGGTGGCCGAGCAGCTCGCCGCGCGCAACATCGATTTTCACCGCAGCAAGGATCAGGTGATCTTCGAGCGGGATGAGGTGCTGACCGGCGGGGGCAAGCCATATGCCGTCTTCACTCCGTACAAGAATGCCTGGCTGAAAAAACTGGATGACTTCTATCTGCGCGCCTATCCGACCGAGCGTTACTTCGACCATTTGGCATCAAGCCCGCCCGGCGCGCTGCCGGATTTGGCGGAACTGGGTTTCCAGCCGACCAACTTGCGCGAGCTGGCCATGCCTTGCGGGATGAGCGGCGCGGCAACGCTGTTCGCGGATTTTGTCGCACGCATCGACCGTTACCAGCAGGCGCGGGACTTTCCGGCGCTGAAAGGCGTGTCCTATCTGTCGCCGCATTTGCGCTTCGGCACAATCCCGATCCGCGCGCTGGCGCGCCATGCGCATTACACCGGCGGCCCCGGCGCGCAGACCTGGCTGTCCGAGCTGATCTGGCGCGATTTCTACCAGATGTTGTTGTATCACCATCCGCACGTCGTGAACCATGCCTATAAGCCGCAATTCGACGGGCTGGCATGGGGGAATAATCCGGATTGGTTTGCGGCGTGGTGCGCGGGGCGCACCGGTTATTCGCTGGTGGATGCCGGCATGCGCCAGTTGAATCAGACCGGTTTCATGCACAACCGCCTGCGCATGGTGACAGCTTCGTTTCTGGTGAAGGATTTGCAGATCGACTGGCGCTGGGGCGAGCGTTACTTCGCGCAAAAACTGCTTGATTTCGATCTCGCGTCAAACAACGGTGGCTGGCAGTGGGCGGCCTCGACCGGCTGCGATGCGCAACCGTGGTTCCGCATCTTCAACCCGGTTACCCAATCGAAGCGGTTTGATCCGCAGGGCAAGTTCATCCTGCGTTATGTGCCGGAGCTGGATCACTGCCCCGACAAGTTCATTCACGCGCCGTGGCTACTGCCGCGCAGCGAGCAACTGCGCTGCGGGATCGAGATCGGACGCGACTATCCTGCGCCCATCGTCGATCACGCCGTGGCGAGGGCGAAGACACTGGAGATGTTCAAGCGGGCGAGCGGCTGACGAAACGCGCGATGTGCCCCAGCAATTCCTCTTCCTGGTAAGGTTTGCCGAGGTATTCGTTGACGCCCAGTTCCAGCGCGTAATTGCGGTGCTTGTCGGCCGTGCGCGAGGTAATCATGATGACCGGCAGGCGTTTGGTCTTGCTGTCCTGGCGCAGGCGTTTCAAGACTTCGAAGCCGTCCATGCGCGGCATCTCGATGTCGAGCAGCATTGCGTCCGGCATGATCTCCATCAGTTGTTCCAGCGCATCCACGCCATCCTTGGCGGTGACCACTTGATAGCCGGAACGTTCCAGCAGGCGGGTGGTGATCTTGCGCACGGTCAGCGAGTCGTCCACCACCATCACCAGCGGTTTGCGTTGCACTGTAACGCTGGCGGCGGCCGGCCTGGCGATCTTGCGGGTGACGGCGATGCGCTGGCTGAAGGCGACCGGATTGATGATCAGGATCACCTCGCCGCTGGTCGATACCGTCGCGCCGGCGATGCCCGGCAACCGCGCCAATTGCGGGCCGATGTTTTTTACCACGACTTCCTGATTGCCCAGCAGCGCGTCAACATGCAGCGCAATACGCTGTTCGCCGCTCTTCAGCAACAACACCGGATTATGCGGCTGGCTGACGATCTCGGCCTGCTCGTCGCCGAGCACACGCGGCAGATAGAACAGCGGGTAGGACTTGCCCTGCCAATCGACGCGCTTTTGTGCGTACAGCGTACTCAATTCCGCCGGTTTGACTTGCTGCACGTGCTCGACCATGGAAGAAGGCAGCGCATACGCCGATTGAGCGGCGCGCACCATCAGGGTGCGTGTCACCGCCAGCGTGAGCGGCAGGTGGATGGTGAAGCGCACGCCCTGGTCCGGCTGCGAGGCCACATCGATACGTCCGCCCAGTGCCGATACTTCGCTGCGCACCACATCGAGCCCCACGCCGCGCCCGGCAATCTCGCTGACTTCTCCCGCCGTCGAAAGTCCGGCGGTGAAGATCAACTGCATCAGCTGGTCGTCGCTGGCTTCATCGGCGTCGGCAATTAGATTTTGTTGCAGTGCTTTTTGCCGGATGCGACCAAGGTCCAGACCGGCTCCGTCGTCGGCCAGCTCGAACACCACTTCGTTGCTTTCCTGGCGCAGGGACAGACTGATTTCGCCGATCGGTGCTTTGCCTTTCAAACCGCGCTGTTCCGGGGTTTCCAGGCCGTGGGCGACGGCATTGCGCAACAGGTGTTCGAACGGTGCCGTCATTTTTTCCAGCACACTGCGGTCCAACTCGATGCCCGCACCGCTCAATTCCAGGTTGGCACGTTTGCCCAGCTCCTTGCCGGTCTGGCGCACGATGCGGTAGAGGCGCTCGCTGATGCTGGAGAACGGCACCATGCGGATGCTCATCAGCCCCTGTTGCAGATCGCGGTTGAGGCGCGCCTGCGCGTTCAGGGCAGCCGCCGTTTCGTCCAGATTTTTCAGCAGGGTTTGCTGCACGGTTTGCACGTCGTGCACGCTTTCGTTCATGAACCGGGTCAATTCCTGCAGACGGGTGAAGCGGTCGAATTCGAGCGGATCGAACTGGCTTTCGCTGTCGCTGCTGGCGGCGACCCGCGCCTGCATCTGGCTTTCCGCCTGGATCTCGACCTCGCGCAATTCCTGGCGCAATCGGGCCACGCTGTCGGTCAATTCGAGCACGCCGTTTCTGAACTCGCGCAACTCGGCTTCGGCGCGCGCGCGCGCCACGCTGACTTCGCCGGCATCGTTGACCAGGCGGTCAACGGTGTCGGAGCGTACCCGCAACAGCGCGGCCTGGATGGCCCGTTCCGCGCCCACTTCCAGTGCCGGGGCGGCGGCCCCGGTACCGGCACCGTCAGGGTGAACCTCATCCGCAGCAGGTGTGGTGCCGACGGTTTCGGGTGAAGTCAGCTGTTCAATGGCGGCGGCGATACGGTCGAGATAGTTGTCCATCTCGTTCCACAATGTTTCATCCAGTGCATTCTGCGCAATCGCCTGGTTGATGCGGTCCTCGACCCGGTGGGTCAGCTCGCCCAAGCGCATCGCCCCGGCCATGCGCGCGCTGCCTTTGAGCGTGTGCAGGCAGCGTTGCAGGGTGCGCCCGAGCTGGGCGTCAACCGGCGCCTCGCGCCATGCGCGCAGGGTGTTGCCGATCTGCGGGTACAGTTCATGCGCTTCTTCCAGGAAGATTGGCAACAATTGTTCATCCACTTCATCGTGCACCTGGCGGGGTTGCTGCGCGACCGCTGCCTGTGCCGGACTGGCAGGCGATCCCTCCGGCGGAGCGGCGGGTCCGGGTTCGACCTTAGCGGACTCTTCCTCCTGCGGCACCACGGGAACATTTAGCGCCTGCTCCGCAGCCATGCGCGCAATCAGTTCAGGCTGCCCGGTCGGCGCTTCGAGATTGCGCACGCCGGCGCACAGGTTTTCCAGCGCCGAGATCACATCATCCAGCAACACAAGTTGCGGGGTGGCAATCGTCCCCGCTTTGTCGATGCGCGGCTCCAGCCATTGTTCAAGGGCGAATGCCAGGTCGGCGACAGGCAGAAATCCCATGCTTCGGTTGACCCCGGCCAAGGTGTGCGCGGCGCGCATGAAGGAATGGGAAATGCTGGGGGTAGATGCGTTTTGCAATGCATTCAGGGATTCGCGCAGGGTCTGCGCGTGTTGCAGCGCTTCTTCCGAGGCGATCTTGAACAGGGCCGGCGACAGACTGATGTTGCCGATCACGACCTGTAATTCTTCTGGGGCAGTGGGTGACGATTTGTCTTCGGCTACGGCCGGCGGCGCGACGGGCGCGGGCTGATCTTCGGGTGGCAGGGCTTTATGCGGGGCCACGGGACGCGGCAGCGGCTTGCCGTGTTCAATGCAGTCGGCTACCGTCAGCAGATGCGAGGTGTCGATGCGTGCCGTGGTACTGCCGCTCTTGAGCATGTCCACCCAGTGCTGGAACAGCACCTCGGCATCGCCCACCATTTCCAGCAATTCCGGGGTCGCGGACTGGTTGGTGGCCAGCCATTTGTTCATTGCACGCTCGACCGCCCACGCCACTTCGCCCAGCTCCGTCAAGCCGACCATCCGGCCGCTGCCCTTCAGGGTATGGAAGGAACGGCGCATGGTGACCCACGGATCGCGGCTGTCCAGATGCAGGCGCCCGATTTCCAGATTGGCGCGCAATGTCTCCATGACTTCCTGCGCTTCCTCCAGAAAGACCTCCAGCAGTTCCGCATCCTCATCGCCGGAGCGCACAGAGACCACCGAGGCTGGTATTTCTTCCTCCGCTTCGGCAGCCTGGAGCGCATGTCCGCTGGTAGCTTGGGCGAGGTCGCGCAAGGCGGTGACCAGCGCCACCGGATCCGGTTTTTGCCCTGCTAGAAGGCCTTGCACATAGCTATCGGCAGCGCTGATCGCTGTCGCCACTGCGCGCATTTCCACGTTTCCGGGTGTGTCGCCCTGCTGGTAGCGCTCGACGACCTGGCGCAGGGCCGCCAGCAATTGTTCCGCCACCTCCAGCGACAGGATATGCAGGCCGCCCTGCACCTGGCTTAGCATGCGCCCGACCTGAAGCAGCTCGGCACGTTTGGCCGCATTGCCGAAAAAGGCGTTCAGCGTCTGCTCGATCTGCTGCAGATTGTTCTGCATCTCGGCAGCCAGCGGCTGCATGACTTCGCGCTGCTCCATCTCGCAATACAGCGCCACCAGGCTGGACAGTTTTCCGGTGTCTTCGGGATGCTGCAACAGCGCCTGCTGCAAACGCATGGCGACGATCCGCGCCTGCTCGTGGAAGCCGCTGCCCAGATGCTGGTAATGCTCGATGCCGCTGCCAAGCAAAAGCAGCGCCATCGCCATGTCCATCGCCAGCGGTTGCGCATGCTCCGGCTGCTCAATCTGAACCGCCGAAGCATCAATTTGCTTGCTGAGGAATTGCAGGGTATTGCGGTCGAGTTGCTCCGCCAGCTGCAGCAGTTGTTCGGTCTGCTGGCCAAACCGTGTGCAGGCGGCTTTGTCATTCAGCACGCATTGTTCCCACGCTTCGTCGGCCTGGGCGAGGTGGGCGCGCATATTGTCCAGCAGGGCGGCGGTTTGTCCCGGCGGCAACGGCGTGGCGACCGGCAGGAAAGTATCGAGGTCAAAACGCTGTTTGATCTCTTCCACCGCCTCGCTGACGGTGTGACTGTGCGCGATCAGGTAGAGCATTTCGCCGAGTGCGCCGTCTTCGTCAAACTCACCGCCGTCAATCATGCTGCGGATACGCTGATCAATACGGCTGAACGATTTTTTGATGTTCAGTTCCGGCGGCACCCCGTCGAGCGCAACGCAGTCCAGCAGACCGTGCGCCACCCACCAAAAGCGGCGGGCGGCGGCGGGCGAGCATTGGGCGATGATCCTGAGCGCGCCGCGCATGGATTTGAGGGATGCCGCCGCTTCATCCTGGCGCAGCCATTTGAGCAGCCCCTGCTGGAAATGCATGCGTGCCTGCTTGATGTGCGTGATCGGGTTGGCGGGCGTCATTCCTTTTAACCACTCCGGCGGCAATTCCACCCCGAGCTCCGGGAAGAACATGTCCACCTCGAACGCCATCTCCAGTCCGCGCACCTGGTGTAATTCCTGATACTCAGGAAACAAGCGCAGGGCGGCATTCGGCGCGCCGGCGACCAGCGCATCCAGATAATGGGTGAGGCCGAGCAGGGCGTGCTGGACCGCATCCTGATGCACCACGGTGGCCAGTTTTGAATCGGCGGCCATTTCGGCCAGCAGGGTTTCCAGCCCGGCACAGAACACCACCAGCGCGCGCAGATTGAGCATCTGCAACACGCCTTTGGCACGATGCAACTCTTCTTGCGCGGCTGCCAGCGCAGCCTGCGCACTGGCCGGGGCGGAAAAATATGTCTGGCAATCGCGGATGATGGCGGCGAGCGAACTGTCGAGTTCGCCCTTGAGCGGCAACAGCAACTGCAGATTGAACGAAGTGGACACGCGCTTCCCGGTTTAAAGTTTGAAACCCGAAACCGAGCCGCTCAATTCCTTGGCCAATTCCTCCAGCTGGGTCACCGAGGCACTGGTGAGCTGGGTGCCTTTTGAGGTTTGCTCGGTAATCTGCAAGATGTCGGCCATCACGCTCGCCACTTCCTGTGCCATGTCGGTCTGCACCTGGGTGGAGACCGAGATGCTGTTCACCAGGTCGTTCAACTCGCGCGTCGCCTGCTCGATCTGTTGCAGCGACTGGCCCGCGTCATCTGCCAATTGGGCACCCTGCACCACACCCTGGGTGCTCTGTTCCATTGCGCTTACCGCATCCTGGGTATCGCCCTGAATGGTTTTGACCAGCAGGCCGATTTGTTTGGTCGCCTCGCCCGAGCGTTCTGCCAGGCGTTGCACTTCTTCCGCCACCACCGCGAAGCCGCGTCCCGCTTCACCGGCCGATGCCGCCTGGATCGCCGCGTTCAGCGCCAGCACGTTGGTCTGTTCGGTAATGTCGGAGATCAGGTCCACGATCTCGCCGATCTCCTGCGAACTCTCGCCCAGCCGCTTGATGCGTTTTGATGTTTCCTGGATCTGTTCGCGGATACTGTTCATGCCGACCACCGCGTTGCGCACCGCCTGCGCGCCCTGCGCGGTCACTTCCTGGGTGTGGCGCGCCACCTCGGCGGATTGCGCCGCACTGCTGTCGACCTCCTGGATCGACTTGGTCATCAGTTCGACCGCGCTGCCCGCATCGCGGATCTCGGAAGCCTGTTTCTGGGTTGCCGCCAGCAGTCCCTTGGTGACCGTGCCGGCATCGCTGGTCGCCTTGTTAACCTGCTCGGTGGCGGAGATCACGCGCGACACCAGTTTGCGCAGCTCGTCGGTGGTGTAGTTGATCGAATCGGCGATGGCGCCAGTGATGTCTTCCGACACCGTGGCTTTGGCGCTCAGGTCGCCGTCGGCCAGATCGGACAACTCGTTCATCAGGCGCAGAATGGCCTGCTGGTTTTGCTTGTTGATGCGGTCGGATTCATGCTCGCGCCGTTGCGATTCATCCAGGTAGATCTTGGACAACAGCAGCAAGAGCAAGAGCAGCATGCCGCCGGAAAAAGCCAGCGCGAAACCGGTGATCCGGCCCGATCCTGATTCTTCGTAGGCATTCAGCAGACTCTGGGTCAGAGACTGCATGCGCACATCCTTTTGCAGGAATTGCTGCGCCGCCCCGCGCGAGGCCAGCAGCAGGTCTTTATTGGCCACGATGAAACCCACCACGTTCTGGTAGCTTTCGAAGTCTTCGGCCAGCGCGGCGACCACAGGGTCGGAGGCCGGCAGTTCGTTCAATACCGCTTGAGCGGCAGCCAGTTTGGCGGGCAAAGTATCAAGCACCTTGATGTTGGCGGAGGTCTGGACCGTCTGCACCGTGCCCACGACCTGCTCCAGCAGCAACTGCAGGCGCAGCGCCTTCTGGGTATAGGCGGGCGCGATGCGGCCGACCATATTGTTGGCGCTTGACAGCAGATCGTCGCGCAGTGAAGCGCCGCGTTCCAGGGTCACCAGCAAGGGGCGGCCCGCTTCCACCTGATCCAGCAGCTTGCCGATCTGTTCGCTCTCCAGCAAAAGTGACGCCAATGGCTCGCGTGCCGCCCCCGTCGTGGCGGGCCGATCGGCATCACCCTTGTCAAGCAGGGTCAAAGTTGAGGTGAATTGTGTGCGTGCATCACTCAGCGCCTCGAAGGCCGCGCTGTCGCCGGAAATACTGGCAACCTCGGCATTCTTCTCCAGTCGTTGCAGGTAGAGCTGCAGTTTGGCTGCCTGCGCGGCATGGTGCGAGCTCACGCTGGCCGCTTGCCTGTCCAGGAAGGAAAACGCGGCGGCCATGACCAGAAACACCAGCAACAGGAAGCCCAGAATGCGCAATTGGCGATCGAAGGATTGCGCACTGAACCATGGGATTCGGAGAGAGCGTGAGCCCTCTGCGGGTGCTTTTCCGGATTTACCGGCAGTGGCTGGAGCGCGGGTGAAAGGTAGTTTTAAGGCCATTTTTTCTCCTTGTGCGTCGGGGTTTATTCCCCGATCTGCAAAAATTCCGGTTGTTGTAAAAGCTGCTGAATGTCCAGCCGGTGCCAAGTCTGGCCGCTGCCATCCTTGTAGCGCACGATGCCGTCTTCTTCGGTGCGCTGCCATCCCTCGGTGTTGCGCAATCCCAGCACGCGCGAGACCAGGATCCCGGCGTTGAAGGCGAACCGTTGCCCCAGCAGCAATATGCGGCTGGCCGCTTCGCGCGGGGTGGGCGGTTGATCGGGATAAGCGTTCAGGTCGATGATGCTGTACAAATTGCCGCGCACATTAGCGACGCCGCAGTACCAGGGCTTGGTCAACGGAACCGGTGTCATCACCGGCAGCGGCATGATCTCGCTGATGTCTGTCATGTCCACCAAACAAAGGTGCTGCCCCACCTGCACGCCCAGTGTGGAAACCTTGGCGCTGCCGACGCCCTGCATTTGCAGGCGATCCAGCACTTGTTGCTGGAATTCGCGCAGATTGAAGCGTTTGGACATTTTATTGGGCGGTTAGCCGAGCGCGGCAATCTTGCCCAGCAGTTCCTGGGCGTTGATCGGTTTGGTGACGTAGTCTTTTGCCCCCTGGCGCAGACCCCAGATCTTGTCGGTTTCCTGGCCCTTGGTGGTGCAAATGATGACCGGGATGTGCTGGGTGGCGTCGTCCTTGGTGATGGCCCGTGTCGCCTGGAATCCGTTCAGGCCGGGCATCACCACATCCATCAGGACCAGATCGGGCAGGGCGCTTTTGGCCGTAGCGACCCCTTGCTCGCCACTCTCGGCAAAAATGACTTCAAATCCCTGTTTGGCCAGCAGTTCGCCCAGCACATGGCGCTCGGTCGCCGAATCGTCCACCACCAGCACTTTCTTAATTGCCATATCCTGTTTCCTCGTATCGTTGTGTATGCGCGATCACTGCTTCGATCAGGCTTTTCTTGTTGAACGGTTTGGTCAAATACTGGTCGGAGCCAACCAGCTTGCCGCGTGCGCGGTCGAACAGCGTGTCCTTGCTGGTCAGCATCACCACCGGCACGTTCTTGAAGTCGCGATGATTCTTGATCAGCGCGCAGGTCTGGTAGCCGTCCAGGCGCGGCATCATGACATCGACGAAAATCACGTCCGGTTTGTGATCCACCACTTTGGACAAGCCGTCAAAACCGTCTTCGGCCAGCACCACCTTGGCGCCGGCCTGGGACAGGAAAATCTCGCCGCTGCGTCGGATGGTGTTGCTGTCGTCGATTAGCAGCACTCTGATGCCCGATAAATTGTTGTTCATATCTCCCTCCCGCCGGTTGTTTTGGATAGCCCGGTTGTTGGTCGTTGCCTGAACGCAATAGTTACAGGCACGGACGAGCGGATGCTACCGCACTTTGCGCCGCTTGCTCAACGTTTCCAGAAGGCCGGGGTGAACAAAATCAGCACCGTGAAGATTTCCAGCCGCCCGACCAGCATGCCGAAACTGCAAATCCAAGTCTGGAAATCGGTTAATCCGGCATAGTTGGCGGCGGGGCCGACCAAGCCCAGGCCGGGGCCAAAGTTGTTGACGCAGGCCAGTGTGGCGGTGAAGGCGCTGATGAAATCAAGCCCGCTGATGAGCAGCACGAAGGTCATCCCCGCGATCACCATGAAATACAGAAAGATGAAACCGAGTACCGCGAACACGATGTTGTTCTGCACCACGTGGCCGCCGATCTTCATTGGATTGATGGCGTTAGGGTGGAGCAGCTTGATGAATTCGCGTCCCGCCTGTTTGACCAGAACCAGGGTGCGCATCATCTTGATGCCACCGCCGGTGGAGCCGGAGCTGGCTGCGATGCAACCGACGAACAACATCCACAGCGGGGCGAATATCGGCCATTGCGCATAATCGACGCTGGCGAAACCGGAGCTGGCACCGATCGATACCACATTGAAACTGGCATGGCGCAGTGCGGTTGCAAACGAGGGATAAACATCGTTGAACCAGAGGAAAAATGCGATTCCAAAGCAACTGGCAACGATCAGCCCCAGCGCGGCCTGCGCTTCGGTGTCGAACAGATAAACGCGCAAAGTCTTGCCGCGCCAGGCAAGAAAGTGGGTGGCGAAATTGATCACCGCGAACAGCATGAACACGATCATCACGAACTCGATCAGCGGCGAATCGAACCAGCCGACACTGGCATCGTGGGTGGAAAACCCCCCCAGCCCGGTAGTGGAAAAACCGTGGCAGACCGCATCCAGCCACGACATGCCGGCCCATTTGAGCGCACCGATACAGGCCAGCGTGATGATGGCATAAACCACCCACAGGTTGCGCGCGGTGTCGGCGATGCGCGGGGTCAGCGCGGTCTCCTTCATCGGCCCCGGGGTCTCCGCCTTGAACAATTGGCGGCCGCCGATGCCCAGCAGCGGCAGCACGGCAACCGCCAGCACGATGATGCCGAGGCCGCCCAGCCATTCCATCTCGTGCCGCCAGATATTGATCGCGGGGGACAGGCTGTCCAGCCCCGTCAGCACGGTCGCGCCGGTGGTGGTGATGCCGGACATCGTTTCAAAATAGGCATCGGTAAAAGATAGCCCGGGGAGCGCAAGCAGCAAGGGCAAGGTACCGAAGGCAGGCATCGCGCTCCACATGGCGACCACCAGCAAATAGCCGTGGCGGGTGGAAAGTTCGCCCTTGTAACGGCGGGTCAGCAGCCACATCAACACCCCTGCGGCAGCGGTGACCAGCATGGCCAGCAGAAAATCGATAAACAGACTTTGCTCGTGATAGAGCAGGGCGGTGAACAGGGGCAACAGGAGAGTCAGGCTGAACATGACCAGGATCAGGCCCAGCGCGTTGATGACGGTCAGCGTGCGGCCCATCAGAAAAACCCGAGTTTGACCTGAAACAGTTTCTCGACTTTCTTCAGCATCTTCTTGTCCACCACAAACACGATCACATGGTCTTCCGCCTCGATCACCGTGTCATGGTGGGCGATGACCACTTCCCCATTGCGCACGATGGCGCCGATGGTGGCACCCTTGGGCGATTCAATCTCGTCGATGCGCCGCCCGACCACCTGCGAAGACTCGCGATCGCCGTGGGCAATCACCTCCAGCGCTTCGGCCGCGCCCCGGCGCAGCGAGTGCACCGCGGCGACATCGCCCTGGCGCACGTAGGCGAGCAGCGAACCGATGGTGATCTGCGCCGGCGACAGGGCAATGTCGATCTTGCCACCCTGCAGCAGATCGACATAGGCGCCGCGATTGATCAGGGCGATCACCTTGCGCGCACCGGCCTGCTTGGCCAGCAGGGCGGACATGATGTTGTTCTCGTCGTCGTTGGTGAGCGCGCAGAACACATCCACCTCGCCGATGTGTTCCTGCTGCATCAGCTTCTCGTCCGTGCCGTCGCCATGCAGCACCAGGGTGTTCGTCAATTTGCCGGCCAGGCGCTCGCAGGCTTGCTTGTTGAATTCGATCAGCTTGACCTGATAGTGATGCTCGATCTCCCGGGCCAGGCGAAAGCCGATGTTGCCGCCGCCGACGATGGCGACGCGTTTCGCCGGCTTGTCCATGCGCCGCATTTCTTTCAGCACACTGCGGATGTTTTCCGTGGCGGCGATGAAGAACACCTCATCGCCTTCCTCGATGACGGTATCGCCCTCCGGGATCAGCGGGCGATCCTGGCGGAAGATCGCCGCCACCCGCGCTTCCACCTGCGGCATGTCGGTGCGCAGAAAACTCAGCGGTTGGCCGACCAGCGGGCCGCCCTTGAAGGCGCGCACCGCCGCCAGCGAGGCTTTGCCCTGCGAGAATTTCTGCACCTGCAAGGCTTCCGGGAATTCGATCAGCTTGACGATGTACTCGGTCAGGATCTGTTCCGGACAAATGGAAAAATCGACACAGAAGTTATCCGCATTGAAAATGTCTTCGCGGTTGAGGTAATCGGCGGCGCGGATGCGCGCGATGCGCGTCGGCGTGTTGTACAGGCTGGCCGCCAGTTTGCACGCGACCAGATTGACCTCGTCGCTCTGGGTCACTGCCAGCAGCATGTCGGCATCCCTGATGCCGGCCTGCTCAAGAGTTGACGGGTGCGCCGCATTGCCGACCACGGTGCGCAGATCAAGCCGGTCCTGCAGCAGACGCAGCTTCTCACCGTCGGAATCGACGATGGTGATGTCGTTCGCTTCACCGACCAGACTTTCCGCCACCGTCGAACCGACTTGCCCAGCCCCCAGGATCAGGATCTTCACGCGGCCTCGCCTTTCCATTTGATCGAGCAGCCCATGCTGGCAATCTGTTCGCGCGGCCCCTGTCCGGTCTGTGCCACCTGCAGCATGGCGTTGAACAGGTCGCGCGGCGCGTCTGCCACGGCTTCCTTGCGCGACGCATCGAGGCGGCCGCGATATTGCAGTTCGAGATTGGCGTTGAAGCCGAAAAAGTCCGGGGTACACACCGCGCCGTAGTCCCGGGCGATCTGCTGCGTCTCGTCCCACACATATGGGAACGGGTAGGAATACTCCTGCGCCACCTTCTTCATGTTCTCGAACGAATCCTCCGCATACTCGGCCGGATCGTTGGACAGGATGGCGATGCTGTGGATACCGTGCCGCTGCAATTCGCGCGTGTCGCGGATGATGCGGTCGCGGATCGACTTCACATAAGGGCAGTGGTTACAGATGAACATCACCAGCAGGCCGTTCGGACCGCGCGCGTTGTCGAGCGTGTAGCGCTTGCCCTCCACGCCCAACAGATCAAAGGGGCGAGCTTTCCAGCCGAAATCGCACAAAGGGGGGTGCAGACTGACCATGACAAAATCCTTCTGATAGACAGCGTGATTTTTCGCGGCGTTATATTATCACGCCCATTAAATCCGCCACTTGTTCCTATGTCCGCCCCCAGATTCTACTGTCCGCCTCCCTTGCCCTCCGGCGCCCACTGTGAATTGCCGCCCGAGGCGGCGCACCATGCCAGCCGGGTATTGCGCCTGCGGGTCGGTGATGCGGTGCAGATCTTCGACGGCCGGGGCAACGCGCTGGATGCCACGCTGCATGCCATCAACGGCAAGCGCGTGTCGCTCGGCAATCTGCAAACCTGCATTGCAACAGCGGCGAGCGGGCTGCACATCGTGCTCGCGCAGGCGATGTGCGGCAGCGAAAAAATGGACTGGGTGGTGCAAAAGGCGACCGAACTGGGCGCGGCCGAAATCATCCCGATCCAGACCCGGCGCAGCGTGGCCAGGCTCGCGCCGAGCCGCGCCGACAAGCGCGCCCTGCATTGGCATAATGTCGCGGTGGCCGCGTGTGAACAGTGCGGGCGCAATGAACTGCCGCAGTTGCAGGCACCGCAGGAGATGGCGGATTGGCTGCGCGGGATGCGCAATGCCGGTGGCGGCAAGTTCATCCTGCTACCAGGCGGCGCGGGCGGACTACAAGCACAACCACGCCCGCAGGACCGAGTCACTTTGCTGATCGGGCCGGAGGGCGGGTTTACCGGGGACGAGGCAAATGTTGCCCAACAGGCCGGCTTCGTTCCCATCCTGCTCGGGCCGCGCGTGCTGCGAACCGAAACCGCCGCCGTCGCCGGGATGGCTGCGATACAGACCCTGTGGGGCGACTTTCAATAACTGCATTGCAAAACAATAATCCGCAGATGACACAGATTCACGCAGATTAAAAACACATCTGGGACGTATTGAGACCAGCCAGTTTGGCGATAAGGGATTTTTAGACCGCTCGTTTTGTTAATCCGGTTAATCTGCCGACAAAAGCTTTTTTGTTTTATATCAAGGAGGCATCATGCCCTACGTCAATATCCGCATCGCGGGCGAATTAAGCCGTGAACAAAAGGCGAAGATCGCTGCAGAAATTACCGACACGCTGGAGCGCATCGCGCACAAGCCCAAGTCGTATACTTACATCGCTTTCGACGAGCTGCCCGACGAGAACTGGGCGATCGCCGGCAAGTTGCTGGATGAGGAATAGATAATCCCCGAGGAGAACTTCATGCCCGCCACCGTAGCACCCGCCGATTTCGTCGCCTGGTTCCGCTCCGTCGCGCCCTACATCAATGCCTTTCGCGGCAAGACCTTCGTCATCGCCTTTGGCGGTGAAGTGGTGGCGGACGGCAAGTTTGTCGAACTGACCCACGATTTTAATCTGCTTGCCGCGCTCGGCATCCGTCTGGTACTGGTGCACGGCGCACGACCGCAGATCGAGCAACATCTGGCCAGACACAAGCTGGAAGACACCTATCACCTCGGCATCCGCCTGACCGATGCCGAGACCATGCAGTGCGTGAAGGAGGCGGTCGGCCGGGTGCGGGTAGAGATTGAGGCGCTGCTGTCGATGGGGCTGGCAAATTCTCCGATGGCGAACGCCGACATTCGTGTGGCGGGCGGCAATTTCATCACCGCGCAGCCGATCGGCGTCATCAACGGGGTGGATCTGGAACACACCGGCAGTGTGCGCAAGGTCGATGTCGCCGCGCTCAACGACCGCATGGAATTCGGCGAAGTGGTGCTGCTGTCGCCGCTTGGCTATTCGCCCACCGGCGAGGTGTTCAACCTGACCCTGGAAGATGTGGCCACCGCCACCGCCATCGCGCTGGACGCGGACAAGCTGGTGTTCCTGATGGATCCCGACGGGGTGACCGACAGCAGGGGCAAACTCAGCAAGGAGCTGACCATTGCCGATGCGCAGGCGGTGCTCAACAGGAAGCGCCAGTTGCCGGATGACGTGAGCCTGTTTTTGCCCTGCGCGTTGCGCGCCTGCGAAGCCGGGGTGGCGCGCACCCATCTGATCAGCCGCCATACCGACGGCGCGCTTTTGCAGGAATTATTCAGCGACGACGGCATCGGCACCATGGTGGTGGAAAGCACGCTGAACACGCTGCGCGCGGCGACCATCGAGGACGTGGGCGGCATCCTGCAGCTGCTGCGCCCGCTGGAAGAGGAAGGCATTCTGGTGCGGCGTTCGCGCGAGTTGCTGGAACAGGAGATCGCGCGTTTCCAGGTGCTGGAACACGACCACCGCATCATCGGCTGCGCCGCGCTGTACCCGTTTCCGCATGAGGCGGCAGCCGAGCTGGCCTGTCTGGCGGTTGATCCGTCCTGCCGCGATCGCGGCTACGGCGAGGCAATCCTCAAACACATGAGCAGTCTGGCCAGGTCGCAGGGCATGAAAAAGCTGTTCGTGCTGACCACGCGCACCGCGCACTGGTTCATCGAGCGTGATTTCAGGGAAGCCGATGTGGGACAGTTGCCGAAAGAGAAAAAAGCGCTGTACAACTACCGCCGCCGGTCCAAGGTGTTCGTCAGGAACCTGAAATAAGGCGTTATATTTCATCGGCGTGTAACATGGCACGCCTATCATTAACCGATTATGGAGAACGACAATGACAAGAATGGTGCAGTGCGTAAAACTCGGACGCGAAGCGGAAGGTCTGGAGCGCCAGCCATACCCCGGCGCACTGGGACAGCGCATCTTCAACAGCGTGTCGAAAGAAGCGTGGCAGGGCTGGATCAAGTTCCAGACCATGCTGGTGAACGAGAACCGGCTCAATCTGGCGGACGCCAAGGCGCGCCAGTTTCTGGCGCAGCAGATGGAAAGCTACTTCTTTGGAGCGGAGACACAGATGCCTGCCGGTTATGTGCCGCCGACAAACTGACCTTGAGTAAAAGTCATTCGGCGCAGAATTTCCTCAACCGCGAACTCGGCTTGCTCGAGTTCAACCGGCGCGTGCTGGCGCAGGCGGAAGATGCCGCTGTGCCCCTGCTGGAGCGGCTCAAATATCTGTGCATCGTCAGCAGCAACCTGGATGAGTTCTTTGAGATTCGTATCGCCGGCCTGAAAGAGCAGATCAAGCTGGGCGGCATCGCCTCCGGCCCCGACGGGCTGGAAGCGACACAGGTGATGAAGCGTTTGTTTGCGCCAACCCATCAGCTGATTGCGCGCCAGTATGAGTTGTTTAACCAGGAACTGGTGCCCGCGCTGGCGGCGCAGGGTATCAAGTTTCTGCGCCGCACCCACTGGAATGAAGCGCAACAGGCGTGGGTGAAGGAGTTTTTCCTGCGCGAAGTGATGCCGGTGCTCACCCCGATCGGCCTCGATCCGGCGCATCCTTTTCCGCGCGTGCTGAATAAAAGTCTGAACTTTGCGGTCGAGCTGCAGGGCAAGGATGCTTTTGGCCGCAATTCCGCCAAAGCCATCGTGCAGGCGCCGCGCGTGTTGCCGCGCGCCATTCCGATGCCGCCCGAAATCGCCGGTTGCCCGCACGGTTTCGTGTTCCTGTCGTCCATCCTGCACGCGCATGTCGGCGAATTGTTCGCCGGCATGGCGGTGCAGGGCTGTTACCAGTTCCGTGTCACGCGCAACAGCGACCTGTTCGTGGACGAGGAAGAAGTGAAGAATCTGCGCATCAGCCTGCAGGGCGAGTTGCCGCAGCGCCATTTCGGCGATGCGGTGCGGCTGGAAGTGGCCGACAACTGCCCGCAGGAACTGGCCGACTTTCTGCTGCAACAGTTCGAGCTGGGCAGCGATGATTTGTACCGTGTGCACGGTCCGGTGAATCTGGTGCGGCTGATCGGCATCCCGGACAAGGTGGATCGTCCTGATCTGAAATTTCCACCCTTCGTGCCCGGCATGCCGACCCTGCTCAAGAAAAAAAGCGCGGACATGTTCAATGTGATCCGCAAGGGCGATGTGTTGTTGCATCACCCGTATCAATCGTTCAAGCCGGTGATCGATTTCATCCAGCAGGCGGCGGCCGATCCGGAGGTGGTGGCGATCAAACAGACCGTGTACCGCACCGGCACCGATTCCGAGCTGATGGAATCGCTGATCGCGGCGGCCAAGCGCGGCAAGGAAGTGACCGTAGTGGTGGAGCTGCTGGCGCGCTTCGATGAGGAGGCCAACATCAACTGGGCGGCGCGGCTGGAGCAGGTTGGCGCGCACGTGGTGTATGGCGTGGTCGGCCACAAGACGCATGCCAAGCTGCTGATGGTGGTACGGCGCGAGGACGGCAAGTTGCGCCGTTACGCGCATCTGGGCACCGGCAACTATCATCCGCGCACCGCGCGGCTCTACACCGACTTCGGCCTGTTCACCAGCAACGAGGACCTGTGCGCCGACGTGAACGAGGTGTTCGTCCAGCTCACCGGGCTGGGCAAGGCGAGTCAGTTGCACTATCTGTGGCAGTCTCCGTTTACCTTGCACAGCAAAGTGCTGGAAGCGATTCGCAACGAGACTGCCCTGGCCCGTGCGGGAAAGCGCGCGCACATCATCGCCAAGATGAACGCGCTGCTGGAACCTCAAACCATCAACGCGCTGTACGAAGCTTCGCAGGCCGGTGTCAAGGTCGATCTGATCGTGCGCGGCGTATGCGCCCTGCGCCCCGGGGTCAAGGGATTGTCGGAAAACATCCGCGTGCGCTCCCTCATCGGCCGCTTTCTCGAACATTCACGCATCTTTTATTTTCACCGCGACGGCAAGGATGATGTCTATCTGGCCAGCGCCGACTGGATGGATCGGAATTTCTTCCGCCGCATCGAGACCTGTTTCCCCATTCTTGACAAGAAACTGAAAAAGCGCGTGCTGGACGAGGGGCTGAAGATCAATCTGCAGGACAACATGCAGGCGTGGGAAATGGATTTGAACGGATTCTGGCACCGCAAGCGCAGCGCGCGCGGCAAACCGGTCAGCGCACAAGCGGCGTTGCTGGCTCTGCTGGCGAGCACACCGCCGCAGGAGCAATAATCGCGCCGACGCGCCGACTGGCAGCCCGTGCCGACGAGGTATAAGCTGTAGCCGCTTCGAACCGAAGGGGGTGCAAGATGGAGCTTATCCTGTGGCGACATGCCGAGGCGCACGAGGGTGCGCCCGATCTCGAACGTGAGCTGACCGGCAAGGGTAACAAACAGGCGGAGAAGATGGCCGCCTTCCTGCGCGCCCGCCTGCCCGAAACCACCCGCATCCTGGTCAGTCCGGCCGTGCGCGCGCAACAGACGGCGCGTGCTTTCGGCAAATCCTTCACCACCGAACCCGGCGTCGGGCCGGATGCTTCGGCGCAGTCGCTGTTGCGTGCGACAGGCTGGCCTGATGCCGAGGGTGCCGTGCTGGTGGTGGGACATCAACCCGTGCTGGGACAGATTGCCGCCCTGCTGCTGGCCGATTCCAGAAACGGATTCAGCGTCAAAAAAGGGGCGATCTGGTGGCTCAGTCGCCATACCAGCGAGGGCGATTACCAGACCAATCTGCGTCTGGCCATCGCCCCGGAAAGTCTTTAACTCCCGGAGCAGAGATCATGTTTGAATCAGCCGAACTCGGACACAGAATTGACAAAAAAACCTATGAAAAGGAAGTTCCGCAACTGCGCGAGGACTTGCTCAACGCGCAGTTCGACCTGGCGGAAAAGGGGAAATTCCAAGTCATTATCCTGATCGGCGGGGTGGATGGCGCAGGCAAGGGGGAGACGGTCAACCTGCTCAACGAATGGATGGATCCGCGCCATATCCAGGCCCATGCGATGGCCGAAATGTCGGAGGAGGAACGCGAGCGTCCGGCCATGTGGCGTTTTTGGCGCGCCCTGCCGCCGAAAGGTAAGATCGGCGTGTTCTTCGGTTCCTGGTACACCGCGCCCATCGTGCGCCGGGTGATGAAGCAAAGCAGCGCCGCCGAGCTGAGCCAGCATATCGAACAGATCAAGCACTTCGAGCGCATGCTGACCAACGAAGGCGCGCTGGTACTCAAGTTCTGGTTCCACCTGTCCAAGGAAGCGCAGAGCAAGCGTCTCAAGACGCTGGAGAAAGACCCCAAAACGCGCTGGCGGGTAACGGCCCAGGATTGGCAACGCTTCAAGCGGTACGACAAGTTCCGCAAGGTGTCCGAGCACGCCCTGCGCGAAACCAGCACGGCGGAAGCACCGTGGGTGGTGGTCGAAGGCAGCGACGCGCGCTACCGCAACCTGTCGGTGGGCCAGACCTTGCTGCATGCGCTGCGCGACCGCCTTGACCATCCGGTCAAACCGGTTGCCCGGGCGGCCCCGCTACAACCGCCGATCGACCAGCTTGACGTGCTGGACACGCTGGACATGACGCAAAAGATTGCGAAAAAAAAATTTGACGCCGTGCTGGAAAAATATCAGGGCAAGCTGGCGTTACTCACGCGTGATCCGGAATTCCGCAAAATTTCGGTGATCGCCGTGTTCGAGGGATCGGATGCCGGCGGCAAGGGTGGCGCCATCCGGCGCATCACCGGCGCGCTCGATGCGCGCCATTACCGCATCACCCCGGTCGCCGCGCCCACCGAAGAAGAACGCGCGCAGCCCTATCTCTGGCGTTTCTGGCGGCACGTTCCGCGCATCGGGCGCTTCACCATCTTCGACCGTTCATGGTACGGGCGCGTATTGGTCGAGCGCGTGGAAAAATACTGCACCGAGGCCGACTGGATGCGCGCTTACGGCGAGATCAACGACTTCGAGGAACAACTGACCGAGAGCGGCGCGGTGGTGGTCAAGTTCTGGCTCGCGATCACCAAGGACGAGCAGTTGCACCGTTTCAAAGAGCGCGAGAAGATCGGCTTCAAGCGCTTCAAGATCACCGAAGAGGATTGGCGCAACCGCGAGAAGTGGAAGGATTACACGAGCGCTGTGTGCGACATGGTCGACCGCACCAGCACCGGGATCGCGCCGTGGACGCTGGTCGAGGCCAACGACAAGAACTTCGCGCGCATCAAGATTCTGAAGACGCTGTGCCAGCGTATCGAAGAGGCGCTGAAGAAGATCAAGTAGGACGTTTTTCTTCTTGCACTAAAACGTATGGGCGGGCCACCACTGCCCATACCAACGTGTCCGCTTCATACCAAGCCAGTGCTTGTTCGTCGGTGACGCGACCTATCTGTCCGCGCTCCAGCCACTGCGCCACTTGCGGCCTGTTGTCCTTGGACATTTGGAACGCCACCTCGACCAGATCGAGCTCCGCTTTTACCGCGACGGTCGCGCCGCGCGCAAAGTAAGGTTGCAACTCGCGCCACGCGATCTGCGCGGTCTCCAGATTCACCTGCGCACGATCGATGTCTTCCAGGGTCGGCTGTCTCATTCCTGCTTCCTACAGTTTATTATTGCTGTCCGGGTTACGTACTTCCATTTCATTCCACAACGCCTGTGCGACGGCGGCCCACGCCGATTGGTTCGCAGTCACTTGGGCGAACTGGTTCAGATAGTTCGTGCCGAAAGTCGCCGAATTGGTCTTGTGCATCAGCATCGCCAAACCGTAAAGCTCCACCTTGATACGGGATTGCATGTCGCCCTCGCGTGCTGCTTTGCGTAGTTGGTCGATGTTCTGCAACACATCGCGGGCGAACATCCGCACTTGATAATCGTCATGGAAATCCAAGCCCAGCGCGATGCACGTACGCTCGATCTGTAACTCCAACTCATCCCCATCATGCAACATGATGTCGTTGCCAAACATCGTCACTTTGCAGAACCTCTCAAATAATCGTCTTTCACGCGCATGTAATGCTTGGCGGAATAGCGCAAATACTTGATCTCCTCTTCCGTCAGCGCGCGCACCGCCTTGGCCGGGCGGCCCAAGTAGAGCATCCCGCTCTCCAGCGTCTTGCCCTGCGACACCAGACTGCCCGCACCCACCATCACATGGTCGGAGATCACCACATCGTCGAGGATGATGGAACCCATGCCGATCAGGCACTCGTTGCCAATGCGGCAGCCGTGCAGGATCACCGAATGGCCAATGGTCACATGGTCACCGATGATGAGCGGCGAGCCCTCGGGCTTGTCCGCCGTCTTGTGCGACACATGCCCCATGGTCAGGTCTTGAATGTTGCTGCCACGCCCGATCACGATGCGGTTCACATCGCCGCGCAACACCGTGTTGCACCAGATGGAGCTGTCGTCACCGATCTTCACATCGCCGATGACTTGGCAGGAAGGGTGCAGATAGACGCAGGAGCCAAGGGTGGGTGTGGCATTGAGATAGTTGGAAGTTGGCATGTGTTTATTTCAGAAACTGGAAAATTAATTCGAGCCTGGCCTATTTGGCTAGTTGATGCTACGCAAATAATCGGAGTCTGTCCCCGATTGTTGCGAATCAACTTCCTCATTAGAAAACGGGCTAGATTTTGTGTATGTGTTTTTGCAATTTGATTTGCTGTCATCACAAAGTGTTGCTGACCTGATTGACATCAAAAATAGCTTGGATTTCTCTTCGTCTATCCCCCAAGGTGAGCTACGTTTTTCGGATTCAGATTGAGGGCGCCAGCCATATTGAATCTTGTATACAAAATCTTTCCCCTCTGCAAAAGCGATGAAAGCACCCTCACCAAAAGGAATTTGGTCGCGAGCTAAACTGCAGTAGCCGCCACCGACAGCAAAATACACTCCATTGAATGTGTTGGTTCTTTGTGATGTTGGTTCATGTTTATCAGGACAATTCTTAGCAACAAAGTTAATTGTTTGAATAAGGGACAGATCTGCAAAGCGAGTTTTCATTTCTGCAATCTCTTTCATAAGTTCGGCGGGGGGGTATGGCTTTCTTACGACCAATAAATATCCTGTCTTCCATGAATTTATGTCCTCATGCTCTGGAATATACTCAACGAGATACTCACCCTCTGGTGTACCTTGCATCCAAGCAAGCTTCCAACCCTGCGGAGGGGAAATATCAAGACGCTCGCCTAGTACAGAGAAAGGGGCGCCAGTCTGAGTATCTGCGAAGGAAGTGGATGTAGAGCCTAAAATGATTGCTGCTGCAAAAATAAGGAATTTCATTGTGTGCACGAGCCTTCTACTTTTTTCACGATTTTGGTTACGGGATTTATTGTTGCCTTCAACGTGTTCTTAGCCAAATCTAATTGTTCATCATCTTGCCAGCCGAAGACTGTGACACCTGCGCTGAGACCAACAAAATATGGTTCACCCAATAAGTCAACAATCTGCGCTTGCGTCATGCCAATATGGACACCTCTTGCCTTTTCGCAATTGATTTGAGGAAGGGTCCCGCATGATGAAAGAAATATCGTAGCAATAAGGGAGATAGCAAATTTTATATTCATGTTTATGCCAATAATCTTGAGTTTATTACCGTAACTCAGTTAATCAACTGCCACTTCATCTTTTCTCCCGCCCTCAACGGCACGAGCTGATGCTCACCAAAACCCACCGACGCAGGCACTTGCCACTCTTCGCGGCGTAAGGTGATGGTCTCTTTGTTGCGTGGCAGTCCGTAATAATCTGCACCGTGGAAGCTGGCGAAGGCTTCGAGCTTGTCCAGCGCACCTGCGTCCTCGAACGCTTCGGCATACAACTCGATGGCGTTGTGCGCGGTGTAGCAACCCGCGCAGCCGCAGGCACTCTCTTTGGTGTGTTGCGCGTGCGGGGCGCTGTCGGTGCCGAGGAAGAATTTCTTGCTGCCGCTGGTGGCGGCCTTGACCAACGCTGCGCGGTGCATTTCGCGTTTCAATATCGGCAGGCAGTAGAGGTGCGGGCGGATGCCGCCGGCCAGCATGGCATTGCGGTTGTAAAGCAGATGTTGCGGGGTGAGCGTGGCGGCGATGTTGTCCCCTGCACTGGCGACAAACTGCGCGGCTTCCCGGGTGGTGATGTGCTCGAACACCACGCGCAGGTTCGGCAGGTCTTTCAGTAGCGGTTGCATCACTCTTTCGATGAACACGGCCTCGCGGTCGAAGATGTCGATGTCGGGATTGGTCACTTCGCCATGCACCAGCAGCGGCATGCCGAGCTTCTGCAGGGCTTCCAGCGCAGCGTAGGTCTTGCGCAGGTCGGTCACGCCCGCGTCGGAGTTGGTGGTGGCCCCTGCGGGATACAGCTTTACCGCCTGCACTACACCGCTGGCTTTGGCTTTTTTGATCTCTTCCGCACGGGTGATGTCGGTGAGATAAAGCGTCATCAGGGGCTCGAACTTCGCACCCGCAGGCAATGCTTTCAATATGCACTCGCGATAGGCCACGGCTTGTTCGGTGGTGGTGACGGGCGGGCGCAGGTTGGGCATGACGATGGCGCGGGCGAACTGGCGTGCGGTGTCGGGCAAGACAGCGCGCATCAGATCGCCATCGCGCAGGTGCAGGTGCAAGTCGTCGGGGCGGGTGAGGGTGAGTTGTTGCATGGAGAATCCCGGCTATGGAATGACAGTCGGGATTGTAGCCTGCTTTTGTGGGTCGGGTTTCAACCCGACGCGATGACAAAATTCAACAACCTGTCGGGTTGAAACCCGACCCACAAAACCCGATCTGATTAGTCGATGTGTTTGCGCGCATGGCCCGGAAAGAACTTGCGCACCACCACAAAAAATACCGGCACCAGGAAGATGGCGAACACGGTGGCGGCGAGCATGCCGCCGATGACACCGGTGCCGATGGCGCGGCGGCTTTCCGCGCCCGCTCCAATGGAAAGTGCCAGCGGCAAAACGCCGGCCATGAAGGTGATGGAGGTCATCAGGATCGGGCGCAGGCGCAGGCGGCAGGCTTCCCTGACTGCTTCGAGCCGTTCCTGCCCCTCATCTTCGAGGTGGCGCGCGAACTCGACAATCAGGATGGCGTTCTTGGCGGCCAAGCCGATGATGGCAATCAGGCCAACCTTGAAATAGACGTCGTTGGACAAGTCGCGCAGTTCCGCTGCGGCCAGCGCGCCGAAGGCACCCAGCGGCACCGCCAGCATCACCGCGAGCGGCACCGACCAGCTTTCATAGAGGGCGGCGAGCACCAGGAACACCACCAGCAGGGAAACCGCAAACAGCAGTGGCGCCTGCCGGCTGGAGATTTTTTCCTCGGACGAGATGCCCGACCATTCATAGCCGATGCCCGGCGGCAATTTTTGCGCGATGGATTCCATTGCGGCCAGCGCCTCGCCGCTGGAAACGCCGGGCGCGGTGGTGCCGGAAATCTTCATGGCCGCCAATCCGTTGTAGCGGTCGAGTTTGGCCGAACCGGCGACCCATTTGGTGCGGACGAATTCGGACAGCCGCACCATTTGCCCGCTGTTGTTGCGCACCGCCGCGCGCAGCAACTCGGTTTCGCCGCGGCGGGTGTTTTCTTCCGCCTGCATCTGCACGCGCAACACGCGCCCCTGGCGCACAAAATCGTTGATATACGACACGCCGAACAGCGCCTGCAGCGTTTCGTTCAGGTCGCCGGTGCCGACACCGAGCGTCTCCGCCTTGTCGTGGTCGATGTCGAGGAAGAGCTGCGGCGCCGGTTCCTGACCTTCCGGGCGCACCGCAGTCAGGCGCGGATCCGCCATCGCCATTCCCAGCACCTGGTTGCGCGCCTCGATCAGTTTCTCGCGCCCGACACCGCCGCGATCCTGCAGGCGGAAATCGAAGCCGCCGGCAGAGGCCAGTTCGGGAATTGGCGGCGGGCTGATGGCGAACAGCATCGCCTGTTTCATGCGGAAGAATTGCATGTTGGCGCGCCGCACCAGCGCCTGCGCGGAATTTTCCGCGCCCGGCCGCTCATCCCATTCCTTGAGCCGGATGAAAGCCAGCGCCATGTTTTGCCCGCGGCCAAAGAAGGAAAATCCCAGCACGCCGACCACTTTGTCCACCTGCGGCTGTTGCAGGAAATACTGCTCCACCCTTTCCAACACCGCCTGCGATCGTTCGCGGGTGGCGGCGGGCGGCAACTGGATCGCGGTGATGAGATAGCCCTGGTCTTCCTGCGGCAGAAAGCTGCCCGGCAATTTGTCGTAGATCCAGACGGCGGCGATGACAATCACCGCGTAAATCAGCAGCGACCGTACCAGCCGGCGGGTGGCGACCGCCACGCCGCTGACGTAGCGCGCCGTCAGGCGCTCGAACCAGCGGTTGAAGCGGCCGTGGAAACCGCGCTCCAGACTGGCCGCGTCATGTTTGAGCAGGCTCGCGCACAGCGCCGGGGTCAGGGTCAGGGCAAAAAAGGCGGAGAACGCCATGGTGACCAGCAGGGTCACGGCAAACTGGCGGTAAATGGCGCCGGTGGAGCCTCCAAAGAACGCCATGGGCACGAACACCGCCATCAGCACCAGGGTGATTGCAATAATCGCGCCGGTGATTTCGCCCATCGCCACCCGTGTCGCCTCGCGCGGTGACAAATGCCGGGTGCGCATATTGCGCTCGACGTTTTCCACCACCACGATGGCATCGTCCACCACCGTGCCGATCGCCAGCACCATCGCGAACAGGGTCAGCACGTTGATCGAAAAGCCGAAGACATACAAACCAACCAGTCCGCCCATCAGGGACACCGGCACCACGATGGCGGGAATCAGCGTGGTGCGCCAGTTGCCGAGGAAGATATACATCACCAGCACCACCAGCGCCGCCGCTTCCAGCAGAGTCTTGGCCACTTCGCGGATCGACAGTTCGATGAAGCGGGTGGTGTCGTAGGGCACCAGCCATTCCATGCCCTGCGGGAAAAAGCGCGACAATTCCTCCATTTTGGCGCGCACCCCCTGCGCCGTCGCCAGCGCGTTCGCCCCCGGCGTGGTGCGGATCGCCATGCCGGCAATCGGTTTGCCGTTCAGGCGCGCGCTGCGGTTGTAGTCCTGCGCGCCCAGCTCGATGCGGGCAATGTCCTTGAGGCGCACGATGGCGCCGTCCGGCATGGCGCGCAGCACGATGTTGCCAAAATCTTCCGGGGTGGCCAGACGGCCGCGCGCGGCGATGACCGCGTTGACTTCCTGCCCCGGTGCGACCGGAAGCTGGCCCACTTCGCCCAGCGCCAGCAGATTGTTTTGCGCGCGCACGGCGCGGGCGATCTCGGCGGGCGTGATGGCATAGGATTCGAGTTGCGCCGGCTTGAGCCAGATGCGCATCGAATACTCGGTGCCGAACAGCAGCACTTCACCCACGCCCGGTACGCGCAGTAGCGGCTCCAGCACGCTGGCGGTGGCATAGCTGCCCAGATCGACGGCGTCTAGCGATTCGTCTGGCGAGGTCAGCGCCACCACCAGGATGAAATTGCGCCCGGCGCGGGTCACCGTTACGCCCAGCCGGCGCACATCGTCCGGCAGGCGCGCCTCCACCCGTTTGATGCGGTTCTGCGCCTCGACCGAGGCAAACTGGATGTCGGTGCCGGGTTTGAATGTGAGCGAAACCTGGCCGGAGCCGACCTGCGAGCTGGAATCCATGTACAGCAAATTCTCGATGCCGTTCATTTCCTGCTCGATCAGCTGCACCGCGCTTTGCTCCACCACCTGCGCCGAAGCGCCCGGATAGTTCACTGAAATATCCAGTGCGGGCGGTGCCACCGAGGGATATTGGGCAACCGGCAGGGCGCGCAACGCCAGCACCCCGGCGAAGGTGACAAGAATGGCGATCACCCAGGCAAAAATCGGACGGTCGATGAAATAGCGGGCGAGCATGGCGGACCTTAAGGTTTGGCTGCCGGTGGCGCCGCAGCGGGCGCGGGTTGCCCCGCCGGCACTGCTGTGACGACGGATCCCGGGCGGGCTTTTTGCAGGCCGTTGACGACAATCTGTTCACCGCCCTGCAAGCCGCTGCTGACGATGAAATCACTGTCGGCCATGCCGCCGGTCAAAACCGGCAGCGGCACCACCTTGCCATCGGCTGCCACGGACAGCACGAACTGGCCTTGGGGGCCGATTTGCACCGCGCGCTGCGGCACCCGCAAGGCATTGTGTTGCTGGGCTTGCGGAAAACGTACGCGCACAAACATGCCGGGCAGCAACTCGCGCTTGGGATTGGGGAATTCGGCGCGCAGACCAACCATTCCGGTGGCCGGATCGACCGCCATGTCGGAGAAAAATATCCTCCCGCGCCTGGAATAGGTGCTGCCGTCTTCGAGCAGCAATTCCACTTCAGGGCTGGCGGCACGGTGCAGAGTTCCGCCGTCAATCGCGCGCCGCAAGCGCAGCAAATCAGTGCCGGGCTGGCTGAAGTTGACGTAAATCGGATCGAGTTGCTCGATGGTGGCGAGCAGGGTGGCCGCGCTTTTGCTCGCCAGCGCGCCTTCGGTCACTGCGGCGCGGCCGATGTGGCCGCTGATGGGGGCGGGCACATTGGCGTAGCGCACATCCTCCTCGGCGCGCACCAGCGCCGCTTCGGCCTGCCTCGCGCGGCTGACCGCAAGATCATGAGCCTGCCGGCTGACCATGCCCTTTTCCAGCAGGCGGCGCGACCGCTCGGTGGCTTGTTGCGCGGCCAGCGTATCTGCTTTGGCCGCCGCCAGTGCGGCCAGATAACTCCGCGCATCGATGCGGAACAGTTGGGTGTCTGCCTTGACTTCGCTGCCCTCGCGAAACAGACGCTGTTCCACCACGCCATCGACGCGCGCCCGCACCTGCGCGGTGCGATAAGCCTGCACGCGTCCGGGCAAGTCCCGGGTCAGCGTTGCGTTGCCCGCCGTGACAGTGATGACTTCGACTTCAGGCGGGGGCGGCATGCCGCCGGCGGGCGCACCGGGTGCGGCGGGTTTGTCGCCGCAAGCGTTTAGCAGCAGCGGCAACAGGATGATTGAAATATTCTGGCGGAGGCTCATTTGAAGTTTTTTGCGGGTATGCCGTGACGGGCGAGTGTAGCAAAGGATGCTGGAATAACAACCGCGCCGGGGCTATTGTTTGAGTGCCAGCGCGCGTTCGTATAGCGTGTTCTTGTTGAGACCGGTGATCTGTACTGCCAGACCGACCGCCTGTTTCAGGGGTAACCCGGCCAGCAACACCGCCAGCACCCGCTCCGCCTGCGCATCCAGATCGTCATTGCGTGGTGCGGCGCCCGACACCAGCAGCACGAATTCGCCGCGCTGGTTGTTCGGGTCGCTGTGCAGCCAGGCTAGCGCCGTGCCCAGCGGGCAGCGGTGGATGCTTTCAAATAATTTGGTCAACTCGCGCGCGAACACGATCTCGCGCGCGTCGCCGAACACTGCGTGCAGGTCGGTGACGCACTCGAGGATGCGGTGCGGCGCTTCGTAGAACACCAGGGTGCAGGGCAGGTCGGCCAGCGATTGCAGCGCGGCGCGGCGCGCCGCCGACTTGTTCGGCAGAAAACCGTGGAACAGGAAATGCGGATTGACCAGGCCGGAGGCGGAGAGGGCGGCGATGGCGGCCGAGGCACCGGGAATCGGAATGACGCGAAAGCCGGCCGCGCGCACCGCCTCGACCAGCAGTGCGCCGGGGTCGCTCACTGCCGGTGTCCCCGCATCGGTCACCAGCGCCACGCTATTCCCCTGTTGCAACAGGGTGACGATCTTTTCTGCCCCGGCCCGCTCGTTGTGCTGGTGCAGGGCGAGCAGTTTGGCGTCGCCGATGCCGTGGTGCTGCAACAAATGGCGTGTATTGCGCGTATCCTCCGCCGCCACGACCCCGACCGCGCCGAGCACATCCAGCGCGCGCAGCGTAATGTCACCCAGATTTCCAATCGGGGTGGCGACTACATATAATGCGCATTCGATTTTTTGATTGGCCCTGATATGCAAACTCGAAATACCGGAATGATTGGATGGCGCGGACTGCTGGTCGCGGCACTATACGTGAGCCTGTTTGGCTGCGCCACTGCGCCAACACCTGCCCCCGTCACTCCGCCGACCTCCGCAGCCGCACCGCCGGCGGCCGAAATGCCGGCCGTCGAACTGGGCACGCTGCCCGCCCAGGAATTGCCCAGGGCGCAACCTTTGTTGCCGCCGCTGGCGGAAGGTGCCGAGCACCATATCGCGCTGATCCTGCCGTTGCGCTCCGCCGTGTTCGGACGCGCGGCGGAGGCGGTGGAGCGGGGTTTTCTCGAAGCCGCCGCGCTACAGCCGGGAGATCTGCCGGTGCACATTTATACCGCCAATGACGAAGCTTTTGAAGCCGCCGCCTTGTACCGACAAGCCGTCAGCTCGGGCGCGCTGGCGGTGGCCGGGCCGCTCACCCGTGAAGGTGTCGCGGCGCTGGCCGCCGAAGAAAAGTTGCCGCTGCCCACGCTGGCGCTGAACCTGCTCGACACCCCGCGCGAGGATGCGCTGTATTTCTTTGGTCTGCCGCCGGAAAGCGAAGTGCTGCAACTGGCACAATGGGCCGCCGCCTCGGGCATGCTGACCGCCACCGTGGTGCGCACCGACACCGCCTATTCGCGCCGTCTGGCCGAGGCGTTCAGCGCGGTGTGGCAACAGGGCGGCGGCAGCCTGATGCCGGAAATCGTGTATCAGGGCGACCCGAGCGAGATTCGCACCTTGTCCGGCCAGCCGGGGGAGATGGTATTCCTCGCCGCCGAGGCGGACAGGGCGCGCCTGATGCGGCCTTATATTTACACCGACATTCCGGTGTATGCCACCTCGCAGGTGTTTGTCGGCAACCAGTACAGACTGCGCAACTTCGATCTGGCCAATGTCCATTTCGTCGATATGCCCTGGGTGCTGCAAGCGGATCATCCGGCGGTCATGGTTTATCCGCGCGCGGAACCGCCCTTGCCGCTGGAGATGGAACGCCTGTACGCGCTGGGGGTTGACGCTTACCGCCTGCTGCAGGTGCTGTATCGCCACGAGACGCTGAATGCGCTGCCGCTGGACGGGGTGACCGGCAAACTGACACTGGACGGGCATCGTGTGCGGCGCGAGGCGATGAAAGCGGAGATGCGCGACGGCCAGGGGGTAGCGCTGGAAGGTGGCCGTCTGTCCGCCAATCCGGCGGACTAGCCGCCATGAAGTCTGGCGCGCAGGCAGAACAAACCGCCGCGCGGTTCCTGCAGCGCCAGGGTTTGCAACTGGTAGAGGCTAACTATCGTTGCCGTTTTGGCGAAATCGACCTGATTCTGCGCGATGGCGCGACACTGGTGTTTGCCGAAGTCCGCTTGCGCAGCCGGGCCGATTTTGGCGGCGCGGCGGCCAGCATCGATGCGCGCAAGCAACACAAGCTGATTCTCGCCGCCCAGCACTATCTATCCCGTATCGCGCCCGTGCCGCCGTGCCGCTTCGATGCCCTGCTGCTGGCGCAGGCCGACGACGAAAGCGCCATTGAGTGGGTCAAGGGCGCGTTCGAATTGGGTTAAAATCAGCCCATTTTAAATTGGAGTTCCACCGACATGCCTTTTGCCAAACGCGTCAGCAAACATTTTGACGACAGCGCCGCCGTCAACCTGCAAAGCAAGCAGGTGTTGGCCGCGCCCATCGCGCGTGCCGCGCAGGCAATGGTCGATTGTCTGATGCGCGACGGCAAGATTCTGACCTGCGGCAACGGCGGTTCGGCCGCCGACGCCCAGCATTTTGCCGCCGAGCTGATTAACCGCTTTGAAATCGAGCGCCCGGGCTTGCCGGCGGTGGCGCTCACCACCGACAGCTCGGTGCTGACATCCATCGCCAACGACTATGATTTTGCGCAGATTTTCTCCAAGCAGTTGCGCGCGCTGGGCATGGAAGGCGACGTGCTGGTTGCCATTTCCACCAGCGGCAATTCCGTCAACGTGGTCGAAGCGGTCAACGCGGCACACGAGCGTGGCATGCTGGTGGTGGCATTGACCGGACGCGACGGTGGGCAGCTGGCGGCAATCCTCAACGCAAACGATTTCAACCTTTGCGTGCCGGCCAAAAACACCGCACGGGTGCAGGAAATGCATCTGCTGGTTTTGCACTGTCTGTGCGACGTGATCGACCACATTCTGCTGGGAGGCGAATAATGAAGCGCCGAATCATCCTGATCGCGCTGCTTGTCTTGCTGCAGGGATGCGCTCAGACATCCGGCCCCGGCAGCTCCGCCGCTCACGAGCGGCGCAACGCAGAGGCGTTGCAGGATGACCGCAACATCGAGCACACCGCAAAGCAACGGATCGCGGATAAATACCGGCAGAATGTGCAGGTGAACGTGACCAGCTTCAACCGATTTGTCCTGCTTACCGGACAGGTTCCGGATGAATCCGGCAAGACCGGGATCGAGCGCATCGTGGCAGGCATCGACCGGGTCAGGGGGATCGCCAACGAGTTGCGCGCCGGCAAGAGCGCAACGCCGGGCACCGGCTACAGCGACTCCGGCATCAGCGGCGACGTGCGCGCGCGCCTGCTGGCGCACAAAGCGCATGCGCTCGACCCCATCAGGGTCTTCACCGAAGAAGGGGTGGTGTATCTACTCGGCATCGTCAGCCGCGCCGAAGCCGATGCCGCCTCGGAGATCGCCAGCACCACGGCCGGCGTGCGCAAGGTGGTGCGCGTGTTCGAATATACGGATTGATCCGATCATCTGAGAGGGGAATAAAATGCGACGGAGCCGTTTGTTGTGTTTGCTCGTGTTGGGCGCGGTATTGCAAGGTTGTTTGCCGTTGCTGGCGACCGGGGTCGGCTCGGGCGCATTGATGGCGACCGACCGCCGCAGCAGCGGAATTTATATCGAGGACGAGGCGATCGAGAACAAGGCATTGTCCCGCATTGGAGCGCAATTCAAAGAAAGAGTGCACGTCAACGTGACCAGCTTCAACCGCAAGATGCTGCTTACCGGCGAGGTGCCGGATGAGACGACCCGGGCAGAAATCGGCAAGATCGCGGCGGCTGTCGAAAATGTGCGCGATGTGCACAACGCGACGGTTATCGCCCTGCCGAGCTCGCTGACCTCGCGCAGCAACGATGCGCTGCTGACTTCAAAAGTGAAATTTAATTTCACCAACAACAAGCGCTTTAGTCCCAGCCACGTCAAAGTGATCACCGAGAACGAGACGGTATATCTGCTTGGTCTTGTCAAGCGCGTCGAGGCCGATGCCGCCTCGGAAATCGCCAGCACCACGGCCGGCGTGCGCAAGGTGGTGCGCGTGTTTGAGTATCTGGACTGAACGTGGCTTATCCCGCGCCCGGTTTCGAGAGCAAACTTTGTGCGGCGGATGAATTCGCCGCCAGAGCCTCCGCCCTGCCGCGTCCGCTGGTGTTCACCAACGGCTGTTTCGACCTGTTGCATCGCGGCCACGTCACCTGTCTGGCGCAGGCGCGCGCGCTGGGCGCCGCGCTCATCGTCGGCGTCAACAGCGATGCCTCGGTCAAGCGGCAAGGCAAGGGCGGCGAGCGTCCGATCAACAACGAGGCCGACCGCCTGGCGGTGCTGGCCGCGCTGGAATCAGTCAGCCTGGTGGTGATATTCGAAGAGGACACGCCGCTGAAGCTGATCTTAACCGCCCATCCGGACGTGCTGGTAAAAGGCGGCGACTGGCAGCCGGAGAACATCGTCGGCAGTAAAGAGGTGCAGGCTTGGGGCGGCAGTGTCAGCAGTATCCCGTTTCTGCATCAACGTTCAACCACCGCATTACTCAGGAAAATCCGCGCGCTATGACACCCACCGAAATCACCCTGCACCAGCAATCCAGAATTCTCGAGATCGCGTTCGACGACGGCGCGCGCTACAAATTGCCGGCAGAATTCCTGCGCGTTCATTCGCCCTCCGCCGAAGTGCGCGGACACGGCAAGGGGCAGGAAACCCTGCAAACCGGCAAACACAACGTCGGCATCAAGGCCGTCGAGCCGGTTGGCGTGTACGCGCTCAAGATCGAATTCGACGACGGCCACGACACGGGGCTATTCTCGTGGAACTATCTGCACGAGCTGGGGCAATATCAGGATGCCATGTGGCACGATTACCTGACCAAACTCGAAGCAGCCGGCGCGAGCCGCGATAAATAGTTTCCATCACACCGGCGAAGGCCGGTGTCCGGTGATTTCAAAAACCGGATTCCGGCCCGCGCCGGAATGACAAAACCAAGGAGTTGATTATGAGCAAAACCCACTTTGGATTTCAGACCGTGGACGAGAACGAAAAGGCCAAAAAAGTGGCCGGCGTGTTCACCTCGGTCGCCGGCAAATACGACCTCATGAACGACCTCATGTCGGCCGGACTGCACCGCGTGTGGAAACCGTTCGCGGTCGGCCTCGCCAACGTGCGCGAAGGCCAGCGCGTGCTCGATGTGGCGGGCGGCTCGGGCGATCTGACGAAACTGTTCCTGAAAAAAGTCGGGCGCGGCGGGCAGGTCGTTCTTACCGACATCAACAACGCCATGCTGCGCGTCGGCCGCGACCGCATGCTCGACAATGGCACGCCCACCCCGGTGGCCCAGTGTGACGCCGAAAAATTGCCCTTCCCCGACAATTACTTCGACTGTGTCAGCATCGCCTTCGGCCTGCGCAACGTGACCCGCAAGGAAGCCGCCCTGCGCGAGATGCGCCGCGTGCTCAAACCGGGCGGCCGCCTGATCGTGCTGGAATTCTCCAAGATCGCCAAACCGCTGGAGAAAATGTACGACCTGTATTCGTTCAAGCTGCTGCCCAAAATGGGCCGGCTCATCGCCAACGACGCCGACAGCTACCGCTACCTCGCCGAATCCATCCGCATGCACCCGGGGCAGGAAGAGTTAAAACAGATGATGGTGGATGCCGGGCTGGAGCGCGTCGAATATTTCAACATGACCGGCGGGGTGGTGGCGGTGCACCGGGGATACAAGCTGTAACGCCCGCCACCCGATTTTCCTATCGGACGCGCTTCAGCCACTCAAGCCCGCCTGTGGCTTGCCACAAGTCCAGATTTTCGGTGCGGTAATACCACGCTTCATCCTTGCCGCCGATCTGCACCAGGCCTTCCCGCAAACGCGGCGGTTTGGGTTTGTCGGCCAGCAGCATTTTGGCAACTTCCGGGTAGCGGCTGCGCGCCGTCTTCAACGCATCGCGTGCCGCCGATTCCTGTTTATCCATGAACAAGGCCAGCACCGTGCCGTACTGAACCGGCGCCATGTCATCGGGAAATTTCCCGGCCAGTGCCAACGCCTCCCTGATGAGGTTCAAACGCAGGTAGTCGTGAATCAGGTAATCGCGCATGCCCTGATTGTCGTTCGGGTTGAGGGTTAGCACCATCCATTCCGCCACGCGCACAGCGACATCGGTGTTATGGGTGAGGCGCGCCATGCGCACCATGCGTTCCAGCACGCTCAAGGCGGGACGGTTTTCCATCCAGCCCCATTCCAGCTTGAGCTTGTCCGCCTTGTACCGTTCGAGGATCAGCTGCAGCAGCGCTTCGGCATGGCGCATGACGGGGAGCAGCACGACTGTCTCGAAGCCATGCGAAAGGCGGGTTTTCTCCACGGTTGCCAGCCAGTCATCCAGGATCTCGAAGCAATTGAAGGCAAGCGGATTGCGTTTCAGCCAATCCACATCTTCTTCCAGACTTTGCGCAAACTCCCCATGCGCCTCCCACTGCGCAAACAGACTCTGCAATTTCTTGTCCATCGCCAGCGGCCCGGCGCTGTCATCCATCGGTTGCAGGGTGTAATGGCATTCAGGCGGCGGCAATTGTTCGATCAGTGCGACGAGTTGCGGCAAGTCCGGACCGAGATCGCGCGCCAGATCGGTCATCGCGTCGGCCACCTCGCCCCGCGCCACACCGCGCAGAAACTCGATCAGCGGGGCATGAATGAATTCCGGGTCGCGCGACAAACGCGCCACCCAGAATTTTGCGCGTTCCGCCGCGCGTTGCCGCTCTCCCTGATTCAGCAGAATGATGATCTCCAGATGCGACAGCGAGGGGTCATTCGGCACCAGCCGCTGCAATTCCTGGAACAATGCCCACGCCTCGACATACTCGTGGTGGTCGGCCAGAATGCAGCAACGTCTCTGCATTGCTGCCGCGCGCAGGCGTTTATCGGGTGCGCCCATGCCGCGTTCCAGCAACTTTTTCTTTTTCAGCGGATTGCCCAGCTCGTCGTAGCAGTCCAGCAGACGGTCGAACGCGCCCTCGGCACGCTCGTCCACCCTGTCCATGTCGGCAAACAATCCTACCAGCAATTTCGCCGCATCCTTGGCGCGCCCGATCTTGATCCACTCGTCTGCCACATGCTCCAGCTCTTCCGGCGACAGATATTCATAGGGCAGGTCGGCACGCTGTTTGGCGGTCAGTGCATCCAGCACATAGCGAAGCAGGCTCAAGTTGGGGAATTGGTCGTTGAAGTCTTCCTCGTGCAGGCAACAATGCTTATATTTTTTCCCGGAGCCGCACGGACAGGGCGCATTGCGTTCTGGCTTGGGAAGCGGGCGCGGACGGAAATGATTCCCCGGCAACGCCGTGCGGTTCCAGATATAGCGTGAAAAAAAACTTTTGAAAGAAGGGCGCGCTGCCGGAACAAGTTTTGTGAAAAAAACCGGGGCAACAGCTTCAGCGTAACGATTGAACCACTCGAAAAAAGCCGTGTGGTCTTCGGTCTTCAGAATTTCCTCCACCGAGCGAATCAGCAGAAATTCAAGATCATCATTCGTGAGTGGGGTGGCCATAACAGTATGAGCAATAAAAAACGGAGCCAATTATACGGGAGGCGCGTCGCCTGTCCAAAGCGCGACAGTCAAAACATCGCCTGCCCGCGCGAGTTGCTGTTGCAGCACAGCGAAAAAAGCCGGACGCTGCGGCGTGCCGAACACCTTGCAGCGCAACGCTTCATCAAGCTGCGCACAAGGCACACCGGCGGGCTGGCCATGCGGCAAGCCGGGCAAAGACGGGGTGATGGAAGGCGCGAAGCAGCAGGCGGAGCAGGAGGGCGGCAGATCATGGCGCGCGATTAAATCCGAGCAGCAGGGCGCTACGGCCCGGATTCAACAAAGCAGCCCCCTTCTGCAAAAGGTGGGGGTGGGGTGGGATTTGATTGCGGCGACGCTGCGCTGAACGAATTTTTGCAGCGCCAAACGGGCGAGAAACAACGGCGCGGTTTCGGCAAAACCTATGTGGCGCTGGCGGAAGACGGCACAACCGTCACCGGCTTCGTCACCGTAAGCGCGGGCCAGATCGCCACGGCATCACTGTCCGCCCAGTCAAAACTGCCGCGCCATCCCGCCCCCATCCTGCGCATTGGCCGCCTGGCGGTGGATGTGCGGCATCAGGGCAAAGGCACCGGTCAAGACCTGCTGGCATTTGCATTGCGCTTGGCAGTGGAATTCTCGCAACGTGTGGGGCTGTATGCCGTCGTGGTCGATGCCAAGCACGACAAGGCCAAAGCGTTTTATACCAAGCTGGGGTTCATTGCCTGCGTGGAGAGTCCGCTGTCGTTGTATCTGCCGGTGGCGACGCTGGAGCAGGCGGGTATGGCTTGACGGGGTTGGGTAAGGTGACCACAAATTGTGGATACCTTACCATGCCAAAGAATTTACCTACCCTTCCCTGCGCGAGCTGGATAGAAGGACGAAAGTTACAAGTCACGACAAGATGGATTGACCTATAATCCAGTCATTATTTAGGTCTTAATTGGAGGGTGCCATGGAACAGCTTTATGCCAATGCCTCAGTCAGCATCAGCGAATTAAAGAAAAATCCTTCCGCCATCATTCAGAGCGCGGAAGGCTTCGCGGTTGCCATCCTTAACCACAATCGCCCGGCGGCGTACCTGGTTCCCGTGGCCGCTTTCGAGGCGATGATGGACCAGTTGGACGACCAGGCGCTGGTGCGTTTGGTCAAAGAGCGCCAATCCGAGAAATCGGCCGAGGTTTCGCTGGATGACCTATAGGCTTGAGTTCAAGGCTTCTGCGCAAACAGAATGGCGGAAGCTGGATAGCCATATCCGCGAGCAGTTCAAAAAGAAACTGATCGAGCGACTGGCACAACCGCGCATCGAATCGGCGCGACTGGCCGCCATGCCGGATTGCTACAAGATCAAACTGCGCGCCGCCGGATATCGGCTGGTCTATCAGGTGGAAGACACAACCGTCACCGTGATTGTGGTTGCGATTGGCAAGCGGGAAGACAGCGCGGTGTATCTGGCGGCAGCAAAACGAATTAAATAGCCCGGGGGCGAAATGCCTCGATCTAAAATGTGGCCGATATTAGAACGACACATGAACAGGGAGGTGAACGATGACAGAAAAGCAAGCACTCGTTGTGATGGCGAATATCGAAACGAAGATTCTGCTCATACGCGGGCAGAAGGTCATGCTTAGCGTTCATCTGGCTGCGCTTTATGAGGTTGAGCCGCGCGCGCTGATGCAAGCCGTGAAACGCAATATAGAACGATTCCCGGAAGACTTCATGTTTCAGCTGAGCACGGAAGAGTATGCCAACTTGAAATCACAAATTGTGATTTCAAGTTGGGGCGGTGCGCGAACAGCACCCTTCGCCTTCACCGAACAGGGCGTATCCATGCTCTCCAGCGTATTGCGCAGCAACCGGGCCATTGAGGTCAATATCGCCATCATGCGCACCTTTGTGCAACTACGGCAGATGCTCGTCTCCAACGCCGAGCTGTTGCGCAAACTGGTAGCGATGGAAAAGAACTATGACATCAAATTTAAAGCCATCTTTGATGCTATCCATCAACTAATGACGCCCGCCGACCCCAAGAAAAAACGGCAAATTGGTTTTGCACCGTGGGAAAAGACGTGATGTATACGCAACAGACTTTGTATATCCCACTAAACGCAATTTGCAGGTCGGGTACACGACCAAATTGATGAAACAATCAAGACTGCCATTTGGTGCACTTTTCCATTTAAAACGTCTGCCATCAGACGTTTTAAATGGCAAGCCGGGATTCATCGTCTGCATGGATAGTCCGCTGTCGTTGTTTTTTCCAATGCCTCAGTCAGCATCAGCGAATTAAAGAAAAATCCTTCCGCCATCATTCAGAGCGCGGAAGGCTTCGCGGTTGCAATCCTTAACCACAATCGCCCCGCTGCGTACCTAGTCCCCGTAGCCGCTTTCGAGGCGATGATGGATCAGCTGGACGACCAGGCGCTGGTGCGTTTAATCAAAGAGCGCCGATCCGAGAAATCGGTTGAGGTTTCGCTGGATGACCTATAGGCTTGAGTTCAAGGCTTCTGCGCAAACAGAATGGCGGAAGCTGGATAGCCATATCCGCGAGCAGTTCAAAAAGAAACTGATCGAGCGACTGGCACAACCGCGCATCGAATCGGCGCGACTGGCCGCCATGCCGGATTGCTACAAGATCAAACTGCGCGCCGCCGGATATCGGCTGGTCTATCAGGTGGAAGACACAACCGTCACCGTGATTGTGGTTGCGATTGGCAAACGGGAAGACAGCGCGGTGAATCTGGCGGCAGCAAAACGAATTAAGTAATCAACGGGGAAGGTGATTACCATTACCAGCTCTATCCCAAGTTGCCCAAGGATGCCAAGGCCGTTTGCCGACCCAAGAAGATTGGTAACGGCTGCTTGAATCGGCGCGATGACTGAAATTTAATCCGAATCCAAGCCGTTACCGGTCAACTTGACTGGGCATAATAAATGCCATACTGTCCGCAAAAATTCCCAGAGACTTTTCGGACAATAAATCGCCATGAATGCCGCCCTAACCCTAGTCAGCGATCAAGATGCCGCGCTGGCCTATCTCGCTGAAGCCCGCAAACACCACACACAGGCAGCCATCGCCAAACATCTCGGTGTCGGCGTCCGCACCATCAGCCGCTGGGAGGCGCGGCAAACCAACCCGCCCGCCTACCTCGCGCACGCTTTGCAGCAATTGCTGCCGTTCGGGGAAGAAAGCCCCGCAGGCGCATTCGATTTCATTGACCTGTTTGCAGGCATAGGCGGTATGCGCAGGGCGTTCGAGCAGGTCGGCGGGCGCTGCGTATACACCAGTGAATGGGACAGCTACGCGCAAAAAACTTACGCCGAAAATTTTCGCGACAGACATCCCATTGCCGGAGACATAACTCAAGTAGATGCCTCCGAAATTCCCGATCACGATGTGCTGTTGGCTGGGTTTCCCTGCCAACCCTTCTCGATAGCCGGTGTATCAAAGAAGAATGCTTTGGGCAAAGCTCACGGTTTCGCTTGTGAAACACAGGGCACGCTGTTCTTCGATGTGGCGCGCATCATCGAAGCAAAACGTCCGCGCGCCTTTCTGCTGGAGAACGTCAAAAACCTCGTCTCGCACGACAAAGGCCGCACCTTCGAGGTTATCCGCCACACATTGACCGAAGACCTCGGCTACCACATCCACTACCGCGTTATCGACGGCGCGCACTTTGTCCCGCAACACCGCGAGCGCATCCTCATCGTCGGCTTCCGCGAGCCGGTCGCGTTCGATTTCGACGCGCTGCCGCTGCCGCCCAAGGGAACGCATACGCTCAAGGAAATCCTGCACCGTACCGATGGCAGCGAACCCGAATTACCGTGGGACGAAGGGAAGTATTTCGACCACAAGAAAAAGAAAGTGCAGGACAAATACACCCTCACCGACAATCTCTGGCGCTATTTGCAGAACTACGCCGAGAAGCACCGCCTCAAGGGCAACGGCTTCGGTTTTGGCTTAGTCAAACCCGGCGACGTGACGCGCACCTTATCGGCGCGCTACTACAAGGATGGTTCAGAAATCCTCGTGTATCAGGGGGCGCGCAAAAATCCGCGCCGACTAACGCCCAGAGAATGCGCGCGGCTGATGGGCTACCCTGACAATTTCAGGATTCCGGTGTCGGATACGCGCGCTTACAAACAGTTTGGAAATTCTGTTGTTGTTGATGTAATGGCTCATGTAGCAAAGTTGATGCAACCAATGCTACCTGGTATCCTGGAAACTGAAGCCCCCCTTCGTTATGCAACCCGCTAAAGGAGAAATCATGAACACCCAATCACGTATTCCCAAACTTCACGATGCAACTTTTGATGGTGCCTTGTTGTGGTTCTCGGAGATGCAATGCAGCAAAATTCTTTTCCATCCCGAGGATGATCCTGCCGACATTATTCGCATCTCAAGCGGCGAAAGGATGTTTTCAACTGACGAAGTAAGCGAATTGCGCTTCGTGCTAAACGAGCTTGATGAAAAATTGGGGCACGAAAAAGTGATTGAAGCCGCATATCCGATTTTCATGAAGGCCTTCGGCAATCAGCTTGATGCATGATGGTTTGTTATTTCGGAAATCACCGAGGACGTTAAATGACAATTGCCAATCAGTGGAGCGATATTCAAGAATGGGTAGGCAAGAGCCGCCAGTTGCTGATTAAAAAGCTTTCCAGAAATGATTGCGGCTGGGCTGACGGCAGCGAGAATGGACACCAAAACGGCGTGTATATCCCACACGCTATACGGGAGTCTGGTTTCTTTCCACAACTCAAAAACATCAATCCGAACAAGCCTCATATTTTCGAATCGCAGCTTAAAAACATTTGGCCGGCAACAGGTGAAATCAAAACATCGAATTTAAAGCATTACTCGAACAAGGGCCCGGAGATGCATTTTACGGGGGTGCCAAAAGATGAATTTGCCGGGATTACACCTGCATCATTGATGATAGGCGGCATTCTGCGTGAACCAGTCGATGACATTCAATACTGGTTCATGATTGTTGACTCAGCTTCCGAAGAGGTTGAACTGCTGGAGGCGATGTTTGACCTGAGAGCAGACTTCCACTACGGGATCTTTGATCCGGCTGAAGCACTACAAATCCAAAAAGATGAAACCGAACAACTGGTGGATGAATTGAGTGCGGCACTCAAAAAAGGATCTTTAGCAGCCTTCATAGCCACCGTTTCAAAGATGCCAGCACCGGAAATATTGGCGGCAGAAGCTCAACGTGTCTTTCTACAGCAACAACAGCTCGGTGACTTGAGCCCATACGAAATGCCAAACCCTGGCGATGCCATTATGAAGATTAGCCGGGACATCGAGTATTCGCTTTATAAGCGCGCCGAGCGGCGCTACCGCGCTGCCGAGGTAATCCGAATCATCACCAGCGGCGGAACAGATATTGTTTCTTCCGTCGTGCGCGGCTTCCCCGACTTGGACGCAACTTTCCTGAGCGCGAGCCAGCACCGAAAATCACGCGCTGGCCGCTCGTTTGAGCAGCACATCGCAAGGCTGCTCCGCGATGGTCGAATTGCTTTTGAAGAACAAGCCGTAACAGGAGGTCGCCGCCCGGATTTCGTGCTGCCCAGTCTGGTAGTGCTGAAAGCCAAGAAGCGAACGTTCGAGGATGCGATGGTGCTCTCGGCAAAAACCACGCTACGCGAACGCTGGAAGCAGGTGGCGATGGAGAAATTTAATTGCGCGCTGTTTCTGGCAACTGTCGATGACCGTGTCTCTGCGACAGCGATTGATGACATGAGCGATCAGGGCATCCATTTGGTCGTTCCCGAGTCATTGAAAAAGTCGAAGGAGACTTGCTACAGCGGCAAGACCAATGTCATCACGTTCCGCGAATTTTTTGACGAAGAGATTGCTGCGAAGAGGCCGAGTTACCGGCGTATGTAGGGCGGGTTTGGCAGCATCAACTGGACCGTTCGTCTCGGGTCGGGTGAGGCGTTACTTGGAACTTGGCAATGTTTAAATGAAAAGCGGGCCGCATTAAGGCCCGCTGATATCAAAGGTTGGCAAATCAAGCCTTGTGATAAACCTCCGCCCCCTGCTTCACAAACTCGACCGACTTCACTTCCATTCCCTTTTCCAGTGCGGCTTGCTCGGTCAGTCCTTCCTTCGCGCGACCGAGTCGGCTATTTGACCTTCACCGCCCGCAACCCAAGATGCTTCTCAAAGGGTTCGAAATCGCGGTCGTTGTGCAGCAGGGCAAAGCCGCTTTCGATGCAGAAGGTGGCGATCAGGCAATCTATGGTGGTGCGAACGGTGATGCCCTTCTGGCGCAGGTGCCGATAGTTGGCGGCTGCCA
>Ga0210032_1000070_pt1 | contig 86637 bp, 96 predicted proteins | sample CryGeyCG2114_250_2_FD_185458 | JGI IMG/M metagenome (GOLD analysis project Ga0210032, IMG submission 185458) | Groundwater microbial communities from aquifer - Crystal Geyser CG13_big_fil_rev_8/21/14_2.50 (SPAdes) (version 2) | ecosystem: Environmental > Aquatic > Deep subsurface > Groundwater ... | reverse complement strand
GTTCATTGGGACCTCCTTAACGGGTGGGACTGATGAACTTTATCTCTTTTTGGGGGAGTTTGTCTGCTCTTAAACCGCAACAAAACTGACTCTCAGGCTTTTGAAATTTATTTTCTGGATGACTCTAGGCCTATGCCGCCTGATGCTGGCAGCAGCAGCTTCCCCTCACGGTTTGGCTGCCCCCTTGCGGGGTCGGTACATTGTAAGAGCGCTTTAGACAGCAAGTTACCTCATCTGCCACAGCTCTTAGACTACTGAGCTTCAGTCGTAAGCGACAAAGGAGCTGTACGAATGAAGACAGCATAGCTAGTGACATAACAGGTTAAATTACGTCGTTTCCTCCATATTTAACAATTATTTATGCGACTTCTTGTCGCGCGCCAACGGCCTGCCCTTAACCTGCGTAGCGGAGCAAGACAGGTTGAAGGGCGTGGTTACCCTTACGCTGGATGGCAATCTTGGCGCAGATTTATTGTGTAATCTGTTCAATCAGGCAGCTAGTTGGCTTTGAATTAATTAGCAGCTGAAAATCACTCATTGCTTCAATTTGCATCAATTCTTCTTCTGAACAAAAGGTTAGCCACTCTTGAAGAGATGTATTCAAGAGTTCAGAACTTGGTTCAAACTTGAGCATGATAGTAAGCTGATCCATATGATCATACTCACAACCTTCTGGCGACGACATATCATAGTAGCTAAACTGTCGAATCAGATGTAAAGCAGCATGTTTTTCTCGATGAGCAGTTTCGATAAAAGCCTCGCCGTTATCACCAAGTGCGTCTAAAATAGGTTCCTTCAGGAAAGCCTTGTAAGCATCCCAAACCTCTTGAGCATTTGGGTTAGATAAGTTGATGTTCATGCTATCCAGCAGCATTTTAAACCTTGGCATGGCTTCATCAGGAGACCATCCGCTAGTGTTCTTCATACACATTCCAATCTTCGTTTTCAACATACACCAATTCTTGATTGCCTTCAAGCCATGAGACAGGATAGATCATCCGAAAAGGGCTTGATAAGGTTATGATCTTCCCTCGCTTCAAGTTGACTTTCGTCGTTTCCAACCTTTTCATGAAGCTGCTTGCTTCCTCGTGTGGAATAACATTGATGTAGTCTCCCTACCAAATCTTTTCTGAGAACCTTTCGCAAAAGTGTTGATGGAACTTCTTCATTAACATTTTTCCCATATCTTGCTCAGTCAAGATAATGAGGCGTTACCCTGCGGCTTACAGCAATTTAGTTCAAGTCAAGGATCTCCTTAAGGTAAGCTAACCACACTTGCGGCGGCAGCCGTCAGGGTAACGAGTTTGTAGAAAAAGCGCTGACGAAGGAAGCCTCTTTTTCTACAAACATCCAAAACTCTAAAATTTGTTCTTTAACCTTTCTATTATGACCCAATATTTCGATACAATCTCTCATCATTCCCACTTTTACCTCAACTCTCCGTATCGGTGAAGCTTGAGTGCATTGTGTAGAACCGCCATCCAATGCCATTGGGCATTGACTTTCGCTTTTCCACGCAGGCTAAATCGCTTCAAGCCAATGTTTGAGGTAAGATGTCCGAAGACGGGCTCAACTGTCCCCAGGCGAAGACTGTAGATCGCTCGCCCAAATGCACTGTCTATCTTGTCTTTCATTCTCTGAACCAATGCATTTTCAGGCGTTTTCACGACTCCTTTGTTAATACTGTAACTGCGAGGCGAAAGCTGATCGGGGTTATCCAGGCATTGACTGCGAAATTCACAGTTTTGACAATCGCTGGGCTTGGCTCTGAAGTTCATGAGTTCATTGCTTTGGGTTTGAAAATGACGCGCATTCATTTTCATTTCTTTGCCTGCGGGGCAAATACAAATCTCTTTTTTCAAATCTACTTTAAAGTCTGAACGGGTGAATTTATTGGGATCTGAGACCTGCTCAGATTTCTCTTTCTTGGGATATCTATCATGGCGTTTGTAATCCTTAAAGCGGGGATCTCGGCTCCGAAAACCTGGGTCAGCGATATACCCATCCAGCTTGTTTTCTTCCAGATAAGTTAAAGCCTTTTTATTGTGATAGCCAGCATCGGCTAAGATTTTGATCTCTTCTCGCTCAGCCTGTTCAGAACCTAAATTTTCATGGGCAGCTTCAATCATGGGTTCCAGCAAACCGTGTTCATGACTTTGACCAAAGACTTCTGCAGCCACAATCACCTGACATTTGGAATCTACAGCAGCAACTGCGGTATAGCCTTGAATCACGCCATGACTGCATTTCATTTTGGCGGATTCATTGTCAGTAATATTGCTCTGAATCATGCGCCCTTCTTTGCCTGGCTTATCCTGACTGGTCTTTAAAAAGGCTTTGATCTTGGCACTGGCGGCCTGCAATTTCTCAACCTGTTTCTTTTCTCGTTCAATCCAGGCTTCATCTTTATCCAGCAGGTCTGTTTCACGGTGTTTTCTGAGAATATTGCGCACTGCCTTGTCCAGTTTTTTCTGCTTCTTGCGCAGGTCTGCGTGGGTGCCACTCCATTCTTTGCTGGCATTGCTCGGCAGTTTGCAGCCATCAATGGCAAACATTTCACGCCCAATCAGCTTCTGTTCATCGCAAATCATCAGCACCTGCAAAAAGAGTTGGGAGATTTCTTCACTGGAGCGGGAAATAAAATCTGCAATCGTGGTGAAATGGGGTTGTGAATTGGCTGAAAGTGCCATGAAGATAACATTCTCACGGCATAACTGCTCAATCTTTCTGCTGCTGGTGATGCCTCTGGCGTTGGTGAGGAACGAACCTTTACACCAGAGGACCGCAGAGCGCCACGCGAATAAGCCAGAAGCACGATTTTCAGCAGCAAAGCGGGGTCGTAGGCCGGGCGACCTGTTTCATCGTTTTGGTAGCGGTGATGAAAGATACTGGTGTCCAGTTCACGCTCTACCAGGTGGTTCAGCGTATACTCAAATGTTCCGGGCAGGATTTGTTCTTTAAATGAGATCGCAAGCAGTTCTGTTTGGTCATAATTGTAAGGTTTAAATCGTGCCATCGCGAACCACCTTTTTAATTCAATGGGATACTTATATTATATCGCTTTTTGAATCTATTACTAGTTTTTCTACAAACTCAACGCTGTGCTTAAGCTGCGAATACACGCCGAGCGTAGCGAGTAGTGTATGAGGCAGTTTGAAGCACTTTGTTGTGTGTGCATATTTTTGTATAAAAATTTTAACTAAAAATAACTTTAGGGTCATTAAATATCCTTGTTTATCCAGTCACTCAAATTTGGTTGTAATCAATTAAATTTTGTTCAACAACATTTTTGTGGGCGGTTTTAGGGCTTTAACATCGCATAAGCTAATTGAGTTTAGTAATTACATTGACGGTACCTACCTTCAAACATTTTTTCCACGAATTAGGCAGCATCGCATAAAGGTTTTCTTTACAGATTATTGTTAATATCAACACGGTTAATATAGAAAAAATATTTGTCTATTTTATTATCTTTCCATTCTATAAAATTATTTTCAATTTTTTCTAGCTTAAATCCAGTTTTTTCTGCTACTTTTATCATTGAAATATTAAAATCATATGTTTCTAACTCAATACGCAATATATCAAAATTTTCAAAAATATATTTCACCCAAAGTTTGATAGCTGTTTTTGCAATACCTAACCCTCTATATTCGGGCTCATAAATTCCAATTCCTATTTTCACTGATTTCTTTTCAATATTTAACCCATAGCAATTCAGGCTACCTATTCTAAGGTTATTTGACTCTATCCAAACTCTAGTTCTAAGCCCTGTGATTTCATTATCAATACCTTTATTAAAAACCGTTTTGATTTCTTCTTTTTCGTTTGGAGAAGTTATTTCCCATGGAGCATCAGTAGTCCTCCAATCTCCGTTATTTAACCAATACCAATACCATTCAAAATCATTTTTTTGTCTGGTTACTATTTTACAGATATCTGAATTTGCAATAATCATCTGAATTAGCTCTCTAATCTTTAGCTAACAATCATAGTTCTATAATTTCTGTCACCTGCGAAGTCAGGTGGATACACTGGTTGTGTCGCATCTGGCTTGTTAATCTCACTTTAATTCTCAATTGTCTCTCGGGTTATTTTTATCCAGGTGCATCGCTTTTATTAACCCGCCTTTTGAGTTATTCATAATCTCTACTTCTCGTAAATCCCGTAGTTTATTGTCCGTCTCTATTTATCTAACCCTCTTCTTTTGGCCTACTCAACCGCTCTTCAGCTAAGACAAGTCGCCCATTTACTTACCATCTAAGGTGCACCGGCTGGTTCGCGCTCCAAAGGTCACATCTTCAGTGATTGTAGATTCTCGCGAGTTACATATCAACATCCTACACCTGTAGTCCTCGCATTTCGTTTATTTAATCGCCCAAAGTTACGGCTCGCTCTCGGGAAAGCGTCAAGCCGGATGTCGACACAACACTCCGCTTAACCTGCGCAGCATAGCAAGTCAGGTTGAAGCGGATTGTTGGCTTATGGGTTTATATGTAAGGTTTGATTGCCTTTAAATATTTGCCGAAACACATTAGGGCTTTGTCTATCTCTCTTTGAGGGTGCCCAGAGAAAGACTTAAAGAAATTTATGTATTCATTTAAATATACCTCATATTTATCTTTATTTTTTTGACTTAGTTCCAAAATTGATCCTTTTTTTAGGAATTGCATAGCACGATAGACATGCTGATCAAATATTGGCCAATTTTCTGGTTCAAGGCAGTGAGCATAAAATATATTCCAGATTGCTCCACCTGACTGTGATGCGTTAAGATAGCGTCTTTTTATATCTCCACAAAAATGAAGAGGATAATTCAGTAGGATACCATTCATCTTGTGCTGAGCAATTCTATCCCCAGTGCCATTTTTCCATTGAAATAGTTGCTCTCGGGATTCTTTAGTAAATGGCTTTGTCAGTGAAATATTTTGATCGTACTTCCATTCATCAGAATAGATATATTTGCTCGACCAATATGTTATAAATTCACAACTCGTTTTATGCTTGGGCGGCAGTGGAAGATTTAGATTCACGGCTTTTTTCCAATAGTAAGTATGATTTCTATTGTACAAAACACGATGTAGCCTACACGTTCCATTGTGAGCATAATACATAAATGTAATTATAACCTCTCGCACCAGTCGAGAGGGTGGAAGTTTTGCCAGAAAGCGGAGCATTTTTCATCAGAAACCTCTCTTACGCCTATTAAAAGCGAATTATACCCCCTGTATCAGGCTTACCAATTTGGGTACAAGCTATTCAGACCTGACAAGCCGAAACCCGAAGTCGTCGGACCTGATGTTGAGGAGAATGTTCGTATTGCTGTTATTATCAAAGCTACAACTGTATGCAGTTGTGTTCCAGCCCCCGCCACGAAGAATACTAGGCTCGTAAAATTCATTTTTACACCATTCCTGAACATTGCCGTGCATGTCATAAAGCCCCCAGGCATTGGGTTTTTTCTGGGCCACAGGATGGGTGCGACCGCCAGAGTTTTTATCATACCAAGCATACTGGCCCAACTCGGATTCTTTGTCACCAAAACAGTAATTCCCGTTGCTGCCTGCCCGACAGGCATATTCCCACTCTCTTGCTGTGGGCAAACGATAGACATTTTGCCCTGCCTGATCATTCAATTTCTTAATAAAGCTTTGTGCATCATACCAACTGACTTGCTCGACCGGGCAATTCTCATCACGTTTATTTTTCGATGGATTATCCCCCATCACTTGCTGCCAGAGCTTTTGGGTGACAGGATATTGAGCGATATAAAAATCTTGATATACGGTGAAAGACTTCGCATTACTTCCTACTCCCCTGCTGAAACTTCCTGCTTTAATCAAGACAAAATCCTGATTATAATGATCTACGTAACTTTTAACGCGATTCGGATTATCCATATAACTTTTAGAGTTAATAAGAACTCCTAAGCCATTGTATTCTTTTTCAATTCTTTCCCCAACATAAAATTCAACAGTTTTCATTACAATACGTGTTTTTTCCACCCAGTTGGTCTTTGACACCAGGCGGGTTTTATCCACCATGTGGGTTTTAGTTTGCAATTCAGTCACTGCAGCGCGCCAAAGCCCGGCAGGCTTGATTATCACTCTTTCTTGATAGGTTTTTTCCTCTTGATAGACCTCCTCGACTTGATACTTGACCTCTGCTCGATATACCTCATTGACAGGGTCTTCTTCGTAAAGGGTGTGCACGACATCCTCATTAAGCCAGATTCGCTTTTTTTCCAGTTCAGTCCGAAACTGCTCCAGCACAGACGAAAAATCCACCAGATCATATAAAGCCCAGTTATGGCCTGTGTCTAAAAACAAATCCATTTGCTGTAAGCGCTGATCATGTAACGCTTCGGGACTATTTTGACGATAAAAATCCAATTGACCAGCCAGCTCCTGAGTCACAGGAAGAATTTGGTTGTATTTTTCAGCTCTTAAATCATTTAGGAAGTGACAGAATGTGTCATTGTGTTTTTGAAAATCGCCATCTCCAGCGGCCTTGAATATATAAAAACGATCCAGATCAATGGCTTTTCTTATAACGGGTAAAGCTAAATTTACCTGATTTGTTGCCATTAAAACCTTTGCAGCCTGAAAAAAGGCTTCTCCCATTTGGGGGTGAAGTGTCATTGCCATTTCTGTATGAGCCAGCGCTTCTTTCATCTTCCCCTGGCAATAAGCGGCCCAACCGGCTGATAAAAACGCACGCGCAGAATCTTCAGGATAATCTGTTTTCGCATAGCGAGCGGCCAGCAAAAACGATTCCTCAGCTTTGTCCAGATTCACAAGGGAGAGATCCCCATTGACAAAGCCGAGGTATACTGTACCCTTCATCTGATGAAATCGCCATTCCAGTTTATATCCAGACGACGTATGGTCCCCCGATATCGACTTTTCCAGCTCATCCAGGCACTCTTGAAATAGTCCTTGCCTAAAAGCATCACGGGCAATTTCAAAGTGGTTAAAAGCAACTGTTTGGACTGGGGTTTTGGCAATTTTGACCAATTCAGACAGGGAGTCATTCATGTGTCCAAGAGAGGCAAGGACAGCTCCAAATCCCCAGTGAAAAGTCGCATTTAGCTCAGATATGGATGCTCTTATCTCACCCAAATCATAGGACAACTGCTCAAAACCGGAATTCAGGGTTTGGATATTTTCACGCTCCAGAGCTTTATGTTCAGAAAAAAGTTCTCTAGTTTGTTCCATATGTTCGCGGGATAAAGCTTCATGCGAAGTGATCATTTCTCTGGTTTGGGTCTCTACAAAGCGGATATTCTCACGGGATAGGGCTTCTTGAGAAGCGATCAATTCACGGGCTTCACGAGAAATTGTCATTGAAACCCGTTGTGAAGATTGAGATGCTGATGATGTCAGATCATCCACAAAAGACTTTGCCAATAAATAATCCGGATAAGAAAGGTGCGAACCCGACACGTAATTACCCATAATCGCCTCAAATTTTTTTATTCAGAAATTATGACCGTATCAGATGTGCTAAATAAAAGATTTTTCAAGCCCTCTTGCGCCTGTCAGGAGGAGAACTGGCAGGTCACGCCAGGGATTCTGATATCCGGTCATTAAATCCAAAAAGCTGTTTCAATTCATCTATCATTGTAACATCCAGTCCTGAGGTTAAAAAATAGCTATAGCAAGCAAAATTAATAAGCCGGGTCGTCAGTTTATCTGAGCAAAATAATTACTGTGGCAAAATGTGTCATAACAAGATTTCCTTGATTTTTTCATAACATTGGCCTATTTAAAAATTTGAATAATGACTTTAATAATTATTTAAATTAAAAAGAATATAAATTCAAAAATTTTTAGTCTATATTTATGTCTTGCGCCAGTCAAGACGATGAAGTTTGTTGCCCTGTGCGCCACACACTTTAATTATAAACCCCTTCTTTAAAAAGTTCAGAAAGGCTGAAAACTAATTTTGTATACACTAAAATTCTATATTGCATACCGTCTGAAAGCATGTTAGAATAAGGATATGCTTGCGTGTGGCAAACCATGGCAACGACGCACATGTGCTGCGAGTGGAACGAGTCAGTACGATGTGCATGGTTGGGCGAGAAAATCAAGTTATTTATTCACAAATAGATAACATGATCAATTCTAAAAAATTAACAACATCTTTAATCTAGAGTTAAATAAATGTTTCTCATAATTTTTTCTAACTCATTAATGAGATTCAAATATTTATTTGAAGTCTCTATAGACATTAATTTTGATCTGTGATTGAACAAAATAAATGAAAGTAAAAATGCCCTATATCCAGCAATTTTATTTATCAATTGATGCTTATTATATTTTTCAACCAGATTGTTCGGGACTTTTTCAGGTGTAGTAAATCTCTTTATAATATTGTATTTAAAACATTTTTTTAAAATAGCAGATATTTCAGTATTTTTGTTATATTCATAAATAATTTTTTGAATAATTTTTATTTTTTTATTTGAAACTCTAAACTCACACATATTTGGAGTATTTTGCAAAGTATATCCGTTAATGGAAATTGTATTTTTTTTTGATATGACCTTATGTTTATTTATAAAAAATCCATATTTTGATAAAATTGACTTAATACTTACATAAAAAACATCTGTTTGAATATGTGGATTTGCATTTTTTGGCATAGAAAATAACATATCATCAGCATATCTAGTATAGGTCACCCCATATTCTAAACAGATATTTGAAATCTGAATATCAATGCTTCTAAAAACAATATTTGAGATTAATGGAGAAGTTGAAAAGCCCATTGGAAGAATATATTGATATTTAAATTGATTATTTTTATACGTTTCATCAATATACAAAGTTGTTAAAAAAATAAAATATTCTAAAAGTGAAATTTGACTGTTTTTGTCAATAAACTCGTCCCTAAAGTATGAAGAAAATACATTATTAATTAAATTCTTAGATATAGAATGAAAAAAAGATTTAATATCTAACCTTAAAAAGAAATAATTTTCTATATGTGGAGAAAAAAAATTAATATAGGATAATCCAGATCTGAATGCGATAGCGGAGCTATTTAAACTAATTTTTTTTAAGAAATTTTTATTAAGATTCGAATGAATTACGCGTAAAAAACTCCACAGCTTGATATCAGTTCTTAATTTATAAAAAAATTTATTACTTAATTGAAACTCTACTACGCCAGATGAAGGTATATTAAAAATTTTTCCGGCTGTAAATTCAATGAACGTGTCATTATCAATTAGATTGATAAATTCAGGTCTAGAAAGTCTTTTCATAACTCACTCTATTTAGGAATGAAACTTCAAGGGTATAGCCTGAAACCAAAACAACCTTTCACGTGTGGTAACGCGCAGCGTTAAAGTGCTGATATCGTAATAGATAATATTACGAAGTGACCCCGTCAGGTTGTGTAAAATGGACTAGGTATGACAAGCATACATTTTACCTAAGCAAAATTCCTAATCTTTCAAGCTATACCCTATAGCTTTAATTATAGTATTTAATTCTGGAAATGTGTTATTAAATTCATTATAAAAGTTTAAATTTTTTGATTCAATTTTATGAATTGAAAAATTCAAAAATTCTGTTACCCATCCTTCAGTTTTTTCAATTCTATTACATAATTTTGCCTGCAAATATTCTAGTATTTTTTTATTTTCAATTGATTGATATTGTTTGCTTTGACTATTTTCAGAAAATATATTTTTATATGTTACTAAACTTCTACTTTTACCGTTAAACATAAGTCTGAAATACATCACAATATCATTTGAATCTAAACTAAACTCACTCATTAAGTAGTTAACTATTTCATCAATATCTGAATCTCTAGATATTTTTAAGAATTTTGGGACACTTTTTAACCATTCAATAAAAATATCATATGAATCAGAACTAATAAGGGCTTCTTCAATTGTTGAGTAATTTATTTTAACTTTATGATACCAACAAAAGCTAATTAAATTACTTAAATAGTCTTCAAACTTGTTAGAATTCGTTTGAGCGAAAAGACTTTTTGGTGAATATGTTACACTATCTAAAGGTAATTTTTTTAATTTTTTTAAATGAGAATTGTATGAAATCAACTCTTGGGATCTAAATCCAAAGTTAAAATCATCATCAACAATGGTTTTTAACTTAAAAATTGTCTTTTGATCTTTTAAATTATATTTTTTTGTATTAATATCAAAATTTAAAACTTTATCTAAATCAAATACAACTAAATATGGAATATTTAATTCTGATAATGTATCTTTTAAACTACCAATAATGACATTATCAGAACACGAAAAAATATCTATTTTTTTTAAGATGGGAAATTTTTTTGATAATAATTGATTACCAAATAACTCAATTTCAGTTTCTCCTTCTACAAACAAAACAAAGTTACTAAAAAACAACCTTGATTCATTATCACTAAATATATTTAAAAACTTACTAGAATAAATATTACAGTTAAATCTTTTTACTTGAGTAGGCGAATTTTTCGTTGATCGTTTCTTAAAATGTATAACTTGTTGAATATTTGAAAATAACTTAATACTATATTTTAGTATGTTTGGAGAATGGGTTGATATAAATAGTTTTGGTAAAGGAGTTTTAGTTTTTCCTAAAAATCGATAATAAATTTCACTTAAATTTTGAACCAACTCTTCCGCTTTTTTAGGATGCAAACCTATTTCAGGCTCATCAATGTATAAAACTGGAGAAATATAACTAGATCTTGTTAAATTTACCATGATTGACAGAAAAATCTGTATATAAGCAGATGAATTTGCTCCATTCGATTGAATTTCTAGATTTTCGTTATTTAATTCAAAATTATGACCAGATACTCCAACTTTTATATAATTAAATAGTTTTTCTCTCGTAGAATATTTTTTTACCGAAACAGGGTTTTGATTAAAGTTATTTTCGATTAAGTTTATATATTTTGTATATGCTCCTTGCTTATGAGCAATATGTGTATCGAAGAATTCTAATATATCTTTTTGACTTACATTATGAGTTTTAAAGGAAGTTAACTTACTTGCGTTTTCCCATAGTTCACCCCAATCATATAAATTTAATTCTCGGGTATCAATTGTAAACAAGGGATATAGGTAATGTAAAATTCTAATGATCTCTCTGTTTTTTACAGACCATTTTATTGAGTTATTAGATAAAATATTTAGCTCAATAGTAAAAAATGGATTTTTTGTGTTTTTAAAAAAAACATTGTATATATTTTTGAAGAATGGGTTATTTAACTGCTCATTATAATTTGTAACAATCGAGTAAATTCGAGTCATATCATAAACAATTTTTATACTTCCAAAAATATCATAATTATTATGAAGCAATGGAGGCATTACTCGTTTTTCTTCTAAACAGTCATAAAAAAATTGTAATGCTTTTAGAAAATTAGACTTACCAACATTATTTTTCCCTACAATGCAATTAATATCCTTAATTTCATCAACTTGAAAATTATCAAATGAAAAAATGTTTTTGATAGTAATGCTTTTAATTGTCATAAACTTATAAATATAATTAATTAGATTTCAAAACATTAACTTGAAAGACAGAAATTAAACCGTATTTCAAATTCATATAACAACTTAAAATATAAGGATAGCACATAGGACTAATTATGATTTTAACAAACCACTTGCGCAGTCAAGTGAGTGAGTTAGTTGCGCGGCGCAGGGCCTAAAATCTAGTTTTTTCTTATGCGCCTCAAATTGAGTCATAGTCTAATCTCTTGCCTCGTCCGCATTATTTTTCCATCCTAAAACGCACATTATGACTGGGTTTTGCCCGCACAAGTCCGCCGCAACAAGTAATTATCCAGGGGCTGGATAATCCCATCACCACCCCCAGCCCCCCTTCTCAACACAAATCCCCATCAGCTTTTCAGCCTTGCAGTATAACTCCACTTTGCCCCCCAAATCAGCGAAATTTAGCACTTTCCAAGCAAGCCCTCAAGGTCCATCTAACACGCGCATTTTCAGCTTATCCTGTTTCCGTATAACTCCACCCCAGGAAGAATTATCCACCCCAGTATATTGCCTCTGAAGAATTCTTCGCTTTCTGTATAACTCCACTTTTTAGAGAATTACTCTCTTTCTGTATAACTCCAAAATTAAAAGCATGCTCTACCCAAGGAAAATCCAGACAGAACCCTGCCGCAAACAGGCAATCACAGCTGGACAGAATCAAAACCACCCCCATAGAATACAATTCAATCGAAAAAGAATCAAGAGCCCATCAGAGACCAAAAATTTGTCACATAAGTACAGTTTTTTAACAAAATATTGAAATTTGTTAAATTGTATTTTGTTTGTCATAATTGGATGAAAACCTCAATAGGCAAGAGACTTTCTGGGAGTGGTGAACACCAAAAATAGATCATTCATCGCTTTCTGGATAACGCACAAAATCCGGAATTATACAGAAGAAGGGTTTGTGTGTTGAGTCATTTTTCAGTGCCTGGCTCCAATTTCGGCCTGCAGGCTTTCCATTTTTCAAGCGAATGCGTATGGGCAAGATTGTGACAGGGAGGATATTATTATCAATTGAGGTGAATCCTACTGTTAGCTGAAAGGTTTGTTGCTCTCCTCCAGCACATCTCTGAATTAACTTCACGTTCCGCATATCTTAATACAGAGTTAGCTTCTTCAGCCGCGAACACTTTCAGCCAAACCCCATTTTCTCGGGGAGCAGAATTTCTTTCACCCTTGCTTTGCCCCTCCAGGTGGGCCATTTTAAAGCTTTCTCTTCTTTTTTGAGACTAAATCAGCAATCTGAGGCAAGCTGAAAAGCTTGAGCTGCTACAATAGAAGAGGTATTTCAGCTTAATCATTTTAACCACGATAAGGAAAACACTCCGCATGTCAGATCTTCGCTTTCAGACCGGCTCTATGCAGGCTTTCTGGAATGCCAGACAGAGCGGAAAAGATCCCAATACCCTGAAAGACGACCCCGCCGCCCAAGCTTTGGGCAAGGTCTTTCAGGATCAACAGTTGACCCGCAAAGAATATGACCAGCTCAAAACCCTCTATTTGAAATCCAATCCCGACGGGGATTTTGAGACGTTTTTGGCCGACGCCCTCGATGGCAGGGCCGATGGCAAAACCCTCACAGCCTTTGCTGACGCCGTGCGGGAATTGAGTCGCAAAGGCTCTGCCCTTTCCTCTGTCTCCTTTCAAAACAATGAACAGCATACGGGCTTTCAAAGTCTGGCGGCAGCCATCTTACAACCAGATAAGCAGGTGCTCGACGCTGTAAAGGCTGCCGATAGCGATGGCAATGGCAGAATCGAAGGCCAGGAACGGGCCCAACTGAAGAGCGTCTTAAATGCTCAGAACTCCCAGGATTTCTCAATGGTGGCCAAGGCCCTGGACGATGGCATGACCACCCTGGCCTACGATGCCAAACAAAAAACACTGAGCCTCTTCTTCAGCGAGCGGCCCCCTGCTCTGTCGGGCAGAGTGCAAGATGTGCGTTTCAGTGGCGAGTTAAAACTTGAAGACATCGATGGAGTCAATGATCTCAGCCGCGATGATTTAAAGGGCAGGGCCAATGGCCAGGTGCAGATCAGCTATCCCTTTCTCTCTGAAGTCATTCATGATGCCTTGAACCCCAATTTGCCCAATATGTCAGGTTCTGCTTTGGGTCTCAGTGGCGGCTTTCGTTTTTCACTGCAAAACGAGCATTTTGATGCCCAGCGCGGCATGTATATTGTCAATGCCACCACCACCCTCAGTGCCGGGGTCTCACGTTTTTCAGCCTCTCAGGATATTCCGGTAGAAATTCAAATCAAGCATTCCCCAGAGGGTGAGCTTCAGATTCAAATTCCCGCTTTGGATGATGTCTCTGTGCCTGGTTTGCGCGCCGCCGCCTGGAAATTGCGCGATGGCTTGTTGCAACGGGTTTCTTCGGGCATGGAGCGGGCCGTCGATCAGCAGTCCATGGGCGTGAAACTTCACCCCCACGTCAAAACCATCGAGGGCACCTATACCAACTGGCATTTGGGTGAGTCCCGTGGGCCAGTCAGTCAGCGCCTGGTGCTGCAGCCCAGTTTGCAACTCCAGTTAAAAAATCCCCTTCCCCGCTCAGATGGCAAACCGCCAGCGGATATGCTATTAGACCTGCAGGCCGATCGCAGCAATACCCAGGCCAAGGTTCAGGCCAAAGGCATTCAATTGCAGTTAAAAAATGTGCCCGTGGCTGGCAGCTCAGATCAGAAGGCCACCGTCTCTGCTGCCAGTCAGCGCGATCGGGTTTCCGACAGCGCACGGGTTCAATTGGAGTATGGGCTGGACATCGACATCGCCAAGGGCGGCAAGCTGCGCCATGAGGCGGTGATTCAGGAAGCCGATTTTAATTTGGATGTTCAGGCCGATGAAATGGCGGATTTTGCCTTTGTTCCCCGCACAGAAGCCGTCTTGGGCAAAGAAGGCAAGGCCCGCATGCAATTGCGAGGCCATTTAGAGGTCAGCCCCGATCATCAGGTGCGTGGCAGCCTCAATGGCAAGATCAGTGGGCAATCCACCCAGGGGGAAGCCTTTACGCATTTTAAAACCCATTTGGACACAGGCAAAACCGAGGCCCAACGCATTTCGCTGGCGGGCACCGATTTAAAGTACAACCCTGCCGCCGGGCAAAAAGGCGAGGTTCACCATGCCCGCTTGCAGGCCCAAACCGGTGAAGTCACTCGCGGGGCCGCGCAACCGGTTAAACTCGAACTGAACCAAGCCGAAGGCCAGGTTAAAATCGACCTGAAAGTCTTGCAGGAATTGCAGGATCAGCTCAAGCAGGGCAATGAACAGCTGCTCAAAACCCTCCAGTCTGTGGGTTTGAGTGATGAAACGCTGCAAAAACTGACCAAGGGTTCGCGCAAGGAATTGCGCCAATTGCTGAAACTTGACGATTTCCTGCCCCGTTTGCAGTCTGCCATGGTGCGCTTTGAGGCCGGGCACTGGGAATTGGCCATTGATCGCCAGGGCTACCAGGTCAAGGGCAAAGAGTTGCATTTAAAAGCTGAAACCCAAGAGACAGGGGCCGATCAGGTACATGCCGGAGCAAACTTAGAAGTTTCAGCCCAAAGTCTCGAAGGGCATTCTTTGACCACACCGATCAGCATCAAAGGGCTGCAGCAATTGCAGAAACGGCTTCAGGATGCACCTTTTCTGCGCGAAAGCATTATGAACCGGCTTAAAATTGCAGGTTTGACCCCTGAACAAATCGCCGTGTTTGAATCGGGAAATGCCCAGGCCTTAGAGGCTCTCTTGCGGGTCAGCGACTTGCCCGAACGGCTTCAGGCGGTTTTGTCTGACAATGAAGTCAGGCTCGAAAATCTGTCTGCAGATTTGAAGGCCGAACGGGCAGACCACGAGACCGGGCTGCTTGCCCAGGCACATTTTGAGGCCGGCAGTCTGCGCCTGGATGCCAGTGAAAATTTAATCACCCCAGAGCTGCTCAAAACGATTCAGGCCCGCCTGCAGCCTCCCAACCGGGAAGCGGCTGAACTCTTGGAAACCCTGCACGATGCCGGGCTCAGTGAGGCCCAGATTGAACGCTTGAAATCTGGCTCTGAGCAGGAGCTGGCAGAGCTGGCCAAAGATTCAGATTTTGTTCAGAAAATGGTCTTTGTGCCCGCCCGCAATCAGCTTCACCTTTCGCTCAAAGACGGGGCAGCCCAAGCCCAGATTCAGGCGACTGAATCCTCAGGCAATCGGCTCGAACTCAAGGCCGGAGCCGCAGGGCTCTCGGGGCGGCATGACAGCCCCGGCAGTTCACGCCTCAAGGCCGATAGCTTGCAGGCCGAGGCCCAGTACCAGGATGGGCAGGGCAACCGCCTGCATTTAGAGACCGTTTTAGAAAACAGTCAGTTTCGCAAAGATGCGCGTGGCAAATACGTGCTCGAAGCCCCCCAAGCAGAAAGCGTAGCTGAGCTGCGCCTGGCGCTGAAAGACTTCAACCGTTTGGTAGAGGCGGTGGGCCCAGTTGAACTCAAACGTCTGGTGGAAGCCGGTCAAAAAGATGATCTTCAGGGCATTCTGCACAGCATGGGCCTGACCGAAGCCCAAATCGCCCGCACCATCGCCATCCTCTGGCAGCCCCAGGTCAAAGCCCTTTTGGGCACCAGTGATTTTGTCAAAGCCTTAGAAAATGCAGAAACCTTGGATATCCGCATTCAGGCCAATACCTCTGCCCGTATCAGCAACCCCACGGGCCAAATCGAAGTCGATGCCAAGGGGGCCGGCACAATGCATGCCGCTCTCAAAGATGCCTCAGGAAACGCCCTCGTGCGTTCTGAAGGCCAGGCCCAGGGCCTGAAAGCAGGCTTGGACGCTTCAGGGGTTCAGCTGGATATTGCTAAAATTTCTGGAGATACCCGAGGCTTGCATGCCGATGGCTCTGAGTTTATTAAGTTATCTGGCAGTATTGCTGATTTCCGCAGCCATTGGAGCGAAGCGCAGAAATCTGTTGGAATGGGTGCTGTTAGGGCAGATATCGACGCAAGTACCCAATTGGATTCTGAATCGCTTGAAAAGATTCAGGATATTCTTAAAAACTTTAAAGATGCCCTGCAAGAGCGCCTCAAATCTTTTGGCTTGAGTAAACAACAACTTGAAAATTTGATTCGGGCCTTTGGCCAGAAGCAATTCAGCCAGTGGTTTTCTGGGGCAGATCGCGAACAGATTCAGGCCTTTGCTGAGCAGTTTGGAATCAGCACCCAGCAATTGGAGCGGATTCTGGATTTGATGCATGACCAATCTTTCCATCAGGTGATTGAAGAGATCTATAATTTTTCAGAGCTGCTCGACAAGGCCGAGCTGAAGACCCATCTCGGCGTAAGTGCAGGGGGCATGGACTGGTCTGACAACGACAAGCAAATGGTGTTGGGGCTGCGCGATTTGCAGGCCAATCTCACGGTCGACAGTCAAAATGCCCAGGGCCACTCAAGCCTCAGCGTGCATGCCGAGCAGGATCAAACCCGCCGCGAACGCACCAAGTCTGAAAGCCATACCACCTGGGGGGAAACCCGTTTCACGGTCTCAGGCGATTCGCAAGATCGCTTGGGCAACCAGATATCTGCCCAGGGCAAATTGAGTTACCAGCCCGGAGAAGTGCGCACCCAGGCCGACGGCAGCTCTCAGCTGAAATTTGGAAAAATTGAAGGCCAGCTGAGCGGGAAAATGTCTGGCCCCAAGCTGCACCAGGCGGATCTTTCTGTGCAGGGAGGCCTGGATTCCATTGAAACCAGCAGCAGCAGCCCTGAGGATTCAGTCTTGCAGCTTGCGAATCTGCAGACCTCTGGCAGCCTCAATATTCAACAGGGCAAAGAAAAGACCCAGTTGGATGCACGCGTAGGTCTTGAGCACCTGACCTCACGGCCCGAACAGCTCAAACTCGACCAGCTTCAGGTTCAGGGCGATTACCAGGCCGATTCAAGCTCTGAAAGCCTGGGGCATCAGCGCCGGGATCACGGCAGTCTTTCAGCTCAGAACCGCATTGCCTCAATCGAAGTGGGCAAAGAAGGCGCGCATATCCAGGGAACCCAACTTTCAGTCCAGGCCCAGGCCAGCCTCTCAGAAGATGGCAAAACCTCAGCCCATCTGGCGGGGCGGATTCAAGATGCCAAGGTCCATGATATTCAGGCCCATGCCGGGCATGTCAAATTGGATCAAGTCGATGGGCATTTAATGGCAGAAGTGCGTACCCCCACAGCCCGCACCAAACTCAGCGCAGACCCCCACTTGGCTGGGGTAAGTGCCCATGAAGGGTTGGTCACTGCAAAAGATCTTCAGATTCGCGGAATTGAGGGCGATGCACGGATACGCATGCAAAAGGTGCGTGAGCTTTTAAGCGCCAGCCCCAATGCTTTAAAAGTCTTGAACCAGGTCGCTTCACATTTTGGCACGCGACCGTCTGAATTGTTTACCAATGATACCCTGACCTTTAAGCTGAATCAGGGCCAGTTAATCACCCAGCCCGGCCAGGAAGACGCTCTGCGCAATCCCAAAGATTTCAGTGGACAGCTTCAAATTCCCGGTTTGCAGACCCAATTGGGCAAAGCGGATCTGAATCTCGATTTAAAACATCTGAGCCTCAATCCCAACCCGGATGCTTCCCCACGGGTGGAGCTTTCAGGTCAGGCCCGTTTTGAGCCCCGTCAACCGGCCTTTAATCAGGCGATCAACCAATTGCTCAAACAACAGTTCAGTGCCTGGGGTTTGCCCAATCTGAATGCCTCGGTGGAGATCAAAAATGGAGAATTTCAGGTCAAAATTGACCGCTGGTTTGTGGCGGGCTTGGTCAAAGCCGATTTTGAGGGCGATCGCATGTCGATTGAATTGGATCGTGTCAAACTCCTGCGTTTTATCAGCGCCAAAGGCCTGATCACAGGCAAAGTAGCTGATTCGCTTGAAAAGAACCTGATTGATTTTTCTCAGGACGAAAACCGCCTGCATTTATCGCTGAACGATATGACCGAAGCAATCCTGCACAAGGACAATCTTCAGATCAAACGCGTGGAGTTGGCGCCAGACAATCATTTTGAAATTCAGTTCAACTATGAAGATTCTCAGGCCTATAATGCGGGAGCCCGCCAACGCCAGGTCAAAAAAGTTCAGGAGCGGGTGCTGCAAAACCGCAGCGAAAGCGAACTTGAGGATATTGTAGAAGACATGGGCAAGAGCACCCGTCAGCGCCTCTTTCAACAGGCCAGTTCCCAGCAGTTACGCAAAATGCTGGAAGCGGTGGGCAATGACTATGACAATGTATTACGTGAGACCTTGGCCCAAGAAAAGGATCTGAAAAACTACCCACTTGAAAACCGGGCGATCATGGCGGCTTATCTGGCCTCCGACAAGGGCTTCCTTGAAGGCGTAGATCGTCAGGAAAAAGATCTGATCAAAAAACTTGTGAATTCTCTGCAAGGCCGGGATTACCAGGTTTTCGCAAAGAGCTTGAGTGCCGATGAACTCAAACGCATCAACCAATTCGCCCATGCCGAGCTGGAAGCGGCTTACCAGCGCCTGAAAGCCAAGGGCACTTAAGTCAAAAGATTGAAACCAAGGGATTGAATCCCCAGGTTTTAACGGAGTGCGTTCAAGTCAAGGGTGCCTCAGTTCAAGGTTTCAGCAGGATTTGGGTGCCTTTCCCTGCCTTGAGGAAGTTTTTCGCATTGCCCTGATTGACTGCAATTTCAAGAAAATCACTGCTCCCCCACAGGGCCAGCAGTTGACCTGCTTGCGATTGTGAATAGGTGCTGCTGATTTCGGTTAAAACATGGCCATTGATCTGCAGACTGCAATTTAGGTTTTCGTGGGGGCCGATCTTGAGGTTCCGACAGGCTTCCATATCCTCTCGGGAGATATTGGTGATTAAATTGCCAAAATGATCGTGGAACAAGACCTCGCCCTGCATCTGGTGAGCTTGCGTTTTGACCTCAGGCCATTCCAGTTTCACAATCTCTGTCAAGGCCGGGCCCAAATCTGAGGGTGAAACCCCATTCAAGAGATGGGCAGAGACAGGCGCAAAGATATCGCGCCCGTGAAACGTCGGGCTGACACGCTCGAGAAAATAGCCAGGGTTTTCAAGGCTGTAAATCGCTTGGGCAGGATAATCCCTTAAAACATAGCTGAACAAGCCATTGTCGGGGCCCACCAGCCAAAAGGGACCGGCCTGAATACACAGCCCTTTGCGTTTGGAGCCGACCCCAGGATCAATCACTGCCAAGACCACGGTTCCCTCAGGAAAATAGCGCAGGCTGGTCATGAGCGTAAACGCCCCCCAGTGAATGTCTCCCCGGGGAATCTCATGGGTTAAATCCAAAACCGGGGCTCCGGGCTTGATTCTGTCGATCACGATTTTCATCAGTCCGACATAGGCATCTTGGGTGCCAAAATCTGTTAAAACGGCAATGCGGTTTGCTTTCATTTTGAGAATGCTCACTATATTTTATGATCAAAGGAAGGCAAGGGGCCTTCTTCTTCGGGTTCGGTGAGTGAACTGGGCGCGGGGCTGTTTTTTTGAGTTGGTTTTGCCATGAACTGGGCATATTGAGGCGTTGATACCCGCTGCGCCGTGGGCTGGGGTTCAGGATGCTTTTCCAGTTCACTTAAGTTGTGCAGAATCTTTTCAGTTTTTGTTGGAAAACTGTGAAGGTATTGCGCAAATCCGGCATGGATTTCGGCGTAATTTTTTTGTAAAAGCTCAAACTTCAGGGCCAGCTGCAAACCCGTCTCTGGGCTGAGATTGACGTGAATTCCGGATTGCCCCGGCAATTCAGAAAGCAACATCTGACGCAGCGGAGCCTCCAGGGGTTTTAAGTTGGGGTTTTGTCTGATTTGACGCAAGCACTGGTTGGCTTCCTCAAGCCAATGATTTAAATGGGTCTGCAATAAATCCCAATCAGGTGAGAGCTTTTGGGCACAAATACTTTCAAACTGCCAAGGGGTACCCAAATCCTTGAGTTGAATTTCACGGCCTTCAACTTGTAAAAAACCTTCGGCATCCAAGTGAATCTGTAGGCCCGTTTGGATATATATTTGAGTTGCTAGCGTTTTGATGTGTAACTGCAAGGCCTCAGGATTGCAGAGGTCTTCCTCACCGAAATCATAAACCTGCCCATTGAGTTCAAGCTGGCCCAAGACTTGGTTTTGCGTTTCTGGCTCTGGAGCTTCTTCGCCCATAAACAGACCTTCAGGCAGGTGAAGAGCTTGGATTTCTGGGCTTTCTGAACTTAAACGGCGGATCTCGATCTTGCCAGCACTGCCTGATTGGGTCTGCGTTAAAACCAGATAATTTTCAGGATTAAAACTGGCGCGCACCCCAGTCTCTGCAGTGTGTTGGTTCAACTGGTTTAAAATCTCTTGATAAACCCCAGAGAATTGGCTCTGACGGTTTTCAAGTTTCAGAGAAATCTCTATGCCGTTGAGAAGGTAGCTGCCAAAGTTGAGCTGCCCCAGGGTTCCAGGAATTTGCTCCTGGTTCAGGCTCGACAGCCCTGGTTTTAAACCCATATGACAGGCCTTCAAGCCTGCGGGAAGGGGCATCAGGATTAAGTCTTGTATTCGAATATTCCAACCTTCCCGACCGGGCAAGGCTTGAAATACAAGCCTTGAATCCTGGCGCAGCACCTGAAACCCCAGCATTTCCAAATCTAAATCGAGACTGGTGGCGAGATATTCGCTGAGATGTCGGGCAATATTGCCGTGGGCAAAGGTTTTGAAGGGGGGAATACTCAATTCAAGTTCTTCGCTGTGCTGATCGGGTGCGATCAGCTCAATCACGAGCACAGGAAAGGCATAACGCGTTTCAGGCTGAATATTCTGAATCGGCTCACCCCTCAGTTGACAGGTTTGCCCTTTGCTGAGATTGGGTTGAACAGGCTCAAGCGACAAAACCCGTGCAAAGGGAGACTCAGGAGCGAGGGGCAGGCTCTGAAGGGGCAGCGCTTGGGGGCTTTTGAATGTAAATTTTTCTTCAGAAGGCAATTCAGGCAGATGGGCAAGCAGTTCTTGCCCCCTTTGTTTTAAACGCGAGAGCGTAAGCGCGAGCATGGTATAGATATTTACGGGTGTGACCATCTTGATGGCTGTTTCTCAGTAAACTTTACTTTTTTCAGTATACTCTTCTCAGATTGATTGGGTCAGTAGTTCGGGGTTGTTTTCAATCCTGCAAAGGCCATGGTAGGGTGGAAAGATGCGAATTGTACTGGATGCCCGATGTCTGGTTTTTCCTTTGCATGGAATTGCCAGATACACACGCAATTTAATTCAAAATCTTCCCCTGGCTGATACAGATCAGTTGTGGGTGCTCTATCACCCCATGGCCTTTCAGGCCTTTGAACACAAGGGAGTCACCTGGATACCCTGGCAGGGAAAAACTTTTTCACTGCTTTCCTTTCTCGAACTGTATCTGTTTTTAAAAGAGAATCAGGTGGATCTGTTTCACAGCCCCTCTTTTTTTTGCCCGCCCTTTTTGCCCTGCCCCTGGATTTTAACCCTGCATGATTTGATCCATGTGCAGCGGGCAGAAGAGTATACATTTTTGCATCGCCTCTATTTTGCCTGGTTGCAGAAAAAAGCACGCCAGGCAGCGGGGCTGCTGACCGTTTCTGAAGTCTCGCGAGAACTGATCAAAACCTGGCTGGGCCCCCAAGCCCCAGCGATTGAAGTCAGCACTTTGGGGGTGGAAGCACATTTCACGCCCCGAGTTGAAAATCGGGAGTTTCGTAAACATTACCATTTGCCCAAAGAATATTGGTTGTTTATTGGCAATCACAAAGCCCATAAAAATTTTAAGCTCTTAAAACAGCTTTGGCAGCAGGCCCGCGATCTGCCTGTGCTGGTCACACTTGGGTTGCCCGAATTAAACTTGCCCGGCATTCTCAATCTGCCAGGGCTTGCAGATCAGGATTTGCCCGAGCTCTATTCCCATGCCTTGGGCCTGATTGCCCCCTCTTTGACAGAGGGTTTTGGCTTGCCCCCGCTTGAGGCTTTGGCGTGTGGCATTCCGGTTCTGGCGGCAGATATCCCCGTTTTTCATGAGGTTTTAAAAGACGCTGCCAGCTATTTTGACCCGCTCTCGCCCAGCGATTTGGAGCAAAAGATCAGGCAGTTTAAAGCGCAGCGATCTGAGCAAAGGCCTGCGCTGGCCTATAGTTGGCAAAACTTGGGCAGCACGACCTATGCCTTTTATCGGCGGTGCTATGCTGCCTGAAAAGACTGCCTTGATACAGGATTGGCTGATTGGCTGGGGAGGGGCAGAGCAGGTTCTGCTCGAAATCGCTCAGCTTTTTCCAGGGGCCCCGATCTATACCTCTTTGTTTGATGCTGAGCATTTGCCCGCTGAATTTCAAACCAAGCAAATTTACACTTCTTTTCTGCAGCAGCTCCCCGGTGCCTTGAAACGCCACCGTTTGATGTTGCCCCTGATGCCCCTGGCCTTTGAACTCTTTGATTTGAATGGTTATGAACTCGTGATCAGCAGCAGCCACGCCTGTGCCAAAGGGGTGATTCCGCCCCCTGGCGCCTGCCATCTTGCCTATATTCATACCCCGATCCGCTATGCCTGGGATATGTTGCCAGCCTATTTTGCCCAGGCCCAGCCTTCCCTTTTGAAACAGCTGTTGATGCACCCCCTGCTGCACTATCTCAGACAGTGGGACCTGCTTAACAATTTCAGAATCGATGCCATGGCCTGCAATTCGCGCTTTGTAAAACAGCGGATTTGGCGTTACTACCGTCGAGAAGCTGAGGTGATTGCCCCGCCTGTCAAAATTCCAGAGCAGCCCCCCCTGCGGGATGAACAGGATTTTTATTTGATGGTTTCGCGTGCGGTGCCGTATAAACGCCTCGATCTGGCGATTGAGGCCTTTCGCGAAAATGGCAGAACCTTGGTCGTGGTCGGAGAGGGCCCTGAATTATCGGCACTCAAAGCCCGGCCCCATGACAGGATTCAGTTCAAAGGCCACCTCAGTCGGGCTGAAATTGAAAAGCTTTTCCTCAGTGCCAGGGCCTTGATCTTTCCGGGCCTAGAAGATTTTGGCATTGTGCCAGTTGAGGCCCAGGCGTTTGGCTGCCCCGTAATCGCCTTTGGGCAGGGAGGCGTGCTCGATTCGGTTTTGCCTGAAGAGACGGGCCTGTTTTTTCAGGAACAGACGGTGCAAAGTTTAAACCGTGCGCTTGAAGCCTTTGAAGCCTGTCATTTTGATCCCCTGCGGCTTTATCTCCATGCGCAGGCCTTTTCAGAACCTGCTTTCCAAAGCAAATTCAAGGCGTTTGTAGCGGCTCACTACGCAGAATTCAGACAGAAACGCGCGCTTTAGATCCCACCGGCAGAGCGAATCAAGCTTAAAAACTCATTGCGTGAATTCATATCGTCTTTGAAACAGCCGCCCATTTTACTGGTAATCGTTTCGCAGTTGATATCTTCAACGCCCCGGGCTTTGACACAATAGTGTTTGGCACTTACCAAAACCGCGATATCCGGGGTTTCGAGAATATGCTCAAGCGTATGGTAAATCTGCTCTGTCAAACGCTCCTGAATTTGGGGCCGTCTTGAAAAATATTCAACCACCCGGTTCATTTTGCTCAGGCCGAGTACTTTGGCGCGGGGAATATACGCCACATGGGCATAGCCATCGATCATCACAAAATGGTGCTCGCAGGTGCTGTGCACCACGATATTCTTTTCAATCACCATCGAATCGTAGCCCATTTTGTTTTCAACCGCTGTAATCTTGGGGAAATTTTGCGGATCCAAACCCCAGTACATTTCATTGATAAACATCGTCGCCACCCGTTGGGGCGTATCCTTTAGGCTATCATCTTTAAGATCCAGGCCCATCACGGTTAAAATATCGCGAAAACTTTTTTCAATCGCGGTGACCTTTTCAGGGGGGCTCATTTGGTAATTATTGCGTGGGGTTTCAACCCCTTTGCTTAAGAGATAATCCAAAACTTTTTGTCCAAGCTTGGCATCTGTTTTACTACAATCGAGGCTCATTCAAAAGACTCCTTCTTCAGTTGCGGATCATTGCACTTGATTGAGTGTAGCCCAGTGAACAGGTTTTTCTCAAGCAGGAAGGAGCTGAAAATTCGCAAGAAAAAAGGGGGAATTGCTTCCCCCTACAGGGTTCAAGGAATTTAAGGACTTACCCAGTGGGTAAACAGTGAATCATAAAACGCTGGATTACACCGCAGCCAAAAAAGTTGATTCAGGCTTAAGCTGGCTGCATATTATATGTTTCCCAGGCTTAAACAAGAATATGTATCAGAAAAGCAACTTTTTACTATCTTTTTACATTTGACGCAGAATGGACGCGCCTGCCACGCACAGATTCCCGATCGGGATTGATATCAAGAACCTCAACCTCAAGAAATCTATTGTGATCTTCTGCACTGCAACCGGGAACCTGAACCCGCAGATAATGCGGCGTATAGCCTTTGCCCAGGCCCTCTTTGCTGATCGTTTCGATCAATACTTTGACGGTTTTCCCTTGCCAGGACTGCATCCAGGCCGACTGTTGTTTGTGGCTCAGTTCCAACAAACGCTGGGAGCGAGCTTCAATCACCGCTTCGGGCAGCTTGTCTTTCATAAAGGCTGCACGGGTGCCGGGTCTGACTGAAAAAGGAAAGACGTGAATTTTATGAATGCCCAGTTCTTCCATCAATTGGTAGGAGGCTTCAAAATCTTGATCTGTTTCACCGGGAAAGCCGACGATCATATCTGTTGTCAGGGAGATATCTGGCATGGCGGCTTTGAGTGCCAGTACGGTTTTGCGAATTCCCGCCTGGGTGTCTCTGCGCCGCATGCGTTCCAAAACCGTGTCTGAGCCACTTTGGATTGGAATATGTAAGAATCTGCAGATTCTGGGGGAGTTTGCCATGGCTTCAATCATGCGTGGGCTGATTTCATGGGGGTCAATTGAACTCAGGCGCACAGCTGTGATTTCTGTTTCAGAATTGATACGTTCCAAGAGTTGATCGAGGGCATGGGTATTTTTTTCATGGCCCAAGGCGCCCAGATGCACGGCTGTCAGAACCACTTCCTGGTAGCCCAAAGCATGGGCCAGGTTTAAACGTTTGATGATTTCATCTGTCTCCAGGCTGCGAACGGTGCCCCGGCGGGCCGGAATAATGCAAAAGGCGCAGGATTCAAAACAGCCATCGGCAACTTTCAAATTCAGGCGCGTGGTGCGCGATTCATGCACTGGCGGAAAGGGCCGTTCAAACTGAGGGTGGGGCGCTTCGCCCAGAAAGCGGTGAAGCTCTTCAACCAGACTTTCTTTGCTCAGGTTGGGAATATACAGATCGGCAATCCCCTCCATTTCAGGATGGCCTTGCAAAGAGCGTCCTGCGCAACCTGTCACCACGACGGTGGCTGCCGGATTGCGACGCCGGGCCTGGCGAATCATCTGACGCGACTGGCGCTCTGCTTCAAGGGTGACAGCACAGGTATTGATGATATAGATATCTGCGCTTTCGCGGTAATCGACGATTTTCCAACCGCTTTCCAGGCTGTGTTCACGGTAGGTACTTTCTTCTGCCTGATTGAGGCGGCAGCCCAAGGCCAAAAAAGCGACGGAACGCAGGCTGGCAGGATTCGGCGGTTTAAGTGAGGGGGCGGTTGACATTTAATAAGCTCCGGGTCTGAGGGGATGGGAGGGGTAATAATAGCCCCCTCCTCCAAATGGAAAATCCCAAATCTGATATTTGTTGATACCGGGCAGTTTACCACTGTAGTTTATTTCCAGGGAAGTTGAAGCGCCGGGCATGAGGGGACGGGGCAGGAATATTTTCAAACGGCCCTGGTGGTGCTGGTATTTTAAAGCACTGCCAGCACTTTTGACCGATGTGACGTGAAAGGCTGAACTCAAGCCCAAAGGCAGGGCTTTGAGCGCCGTTTGGCCCGAATCTTTGAGTGCAGCCAGGGCTTTGGCCTGAATTTTCAGATGGGCTTCAACCTGAAAGCGACTCTGTGCCGGAATCGTCTGATAATCCAATTGGTAATCCTGAATCGAAAAATAGGGGGATTCCGGGCCCGTTTCGATGTTTGCAAGTGCCTGGATCTGAAGCTGGGTCTGGGAGGTTTGTCGTGTGCCAGCAGCGTTCATATACACAATTAAGAGTCCGCCCTGGTGACTAAAGCGCAAAGGCGTTCCCGCTTGGTAAACCCCTTCAATTTGGCGATCGGCGGGGAGATAAAAGCGAAAACTGGCGGGCAGGGTGCCTGCACTGAGGGTCAGCCAGGTCGAAATTTGCATTTGACTTCCCTCGTTCTCAATTGCCAGATGTGCGTTAATTTTTTCAATCTGGGGCAAAGTCGTTTGGGCTTTGAGCAAAAGGCAGACCAAAGCCAGACTACCGGCTTGAATCCATCTTTGAAAGGGGTTTTTCATGGGGTTTGCAGGCGGGGCTGGGTCGCTAAGATCGCTTGCACTAGCCAAGCCAATTCTGATTCAGGCAGGCCTCCACCCAAACACAGGTTTTCCTCAGCTGAAAGGGTTTCAAAACAAATAACGGGCTGGCTGCGGTTTCTCCCTGTCGCCAGCGTTTTCAGATAAATATTTTTCAGCGCAGATTGTTCTATCCTTTGCCAGGCCTCAGCGCTGAACTGATCCTCTGGCCCTTCCCAAAAATGGAGCGTCTTGGCAAGCGCTTCCAGTCTGAAGACTTTTTTGCGCATCTGTTCTGTTCCCAAACCATAGAAAAGAGTTCCCAGGCCCAGCAAGGCCGGAAACAGACCGGGGTAGCCAGGTGCCAGCAGACTTAGATACTCCAGGCCTGCCAAGAGCAAGGTACTTGCAGCCAAAACTGAAATTTTGATCAGGGGGGTTCGCAGCAGCGGATCTGTCCAAGCAATCACATGGCTGCGAGCCAGCCAGCCTTCAGCATCTGTTTCAAACTGAATCAAGCCATTGGGGGAAGTTTGCACGGCCATGTTCCTGTGAAACCTTTATCTAAGAGAATGCCATCAGTTTAGCATTCTTGCAAATTCAAGGCCAATTCCTGGGCCTGCTGACGACCGGGTCTGAAACTGAGATTGCTTCAGCTTGGTAAAAAGGATTTTGGCAGACTGTGTTAAAATGCCTTTTATTTCTTAGGGTAGGTGGCGGATGGGCATTTCAATCTTTACGCAAAAGGCTTTTTCAAACCTCTTGCTGGCAAATTCAGATCTTTTTGAAAATGCCCCTTTGCAGCTGGTTCAATCAGAAGCTGAACTGATCGGGCTGCTTGACTCAAAGAGCCATTCTATAAATGAATGTTCAGATATTTTTGTGGTCAATCCTGCTCTGGTGCATGAAGAAGCATGGCCCAAACTCAAGCATTTTGCACAAATGGGCACACTCTGGCTGAGTCTTGAAACCTCTGCAAACTTAAAGCAGATTCTTGAAAGTACGGGGGCCCATGAAAGTTTTCTGAACCCAATTGAACCTGAACTTTTGAGATACCGGCTTGAAAAGGCTGTTCAAACCTGGCAATTTAAACAGGAAAGTTTGAGACTGACGCAGGAAAACCGAAGTCTGCGCGATGAGGTCTTGCAACTGAAAGAACGCCTGATCCAGAATTCAGGTCGCGATCCCTTAACCGGCCTCAGCCATCTCGAGGCCTTTTATCAGGTGCTGGAACGTGAATGGCGACGCGCTGTGCGTGAGCAGTATTATATGTCGTTGCTGCTGGTCGATATGGATTTTTTCATTCAAATCAACCAAACCTATGGCACAGATTGCGGCGATCTCTGTTTGCAGAAAGTGGGCGAAATCTTAAACCACTATCCGTTGCGCCCAGGCGATTTAACTGCCCGTTATGGCGGGGAAGAGTTTGTTGTGCTTTTGCCCAATACCAGTCTCGAGGGCGCGCGTGCGGTGGCCGAAACCCTGCGTAAAAGTATTGAAGATCTGCAGATTGAGTTTGAGCAAAAACTGATTCCTCTGACGGCCAGCCTGGGGGGAGCGACGCTGTATGTACATGACGATGCTCAGAGCCCCCAATTGCTCTTTGATGCCGCTCAAAAATCCTTGCAGGAAGCGAAAATTGCGGGTAAAAATTTCGCGTGCCTGGTCGATCTCTCTGAAAATATGCTTTAAATGCTCTGATTCTGATGGTAGCCCAGTTCTTTTTTGAACTGGAGATCCATAATATGCATCCGCTCTGCCATCAGGCGAATCAATTTCAAAGCCAGAACGGGGTATTTTTCAAGCAATGAAAAAAACATATCACGATCTAAAACAATCAGTTTGGCGTGTGATTCTGCCTCTACGCTGGCTGTGCGCGGTAAATTGTTAAAAAGAGCCATTTCGCCAAAGACATCTCCGGCAGAGAGCGAACACAGGGAACGTTTGAGTTTGTTTTGCTGAATAAAAATATTGACGATGCCATTCAGTACAAAATAAATTTTATCGCCTAAATCACCTTCAGAGAAAATGAGTTCGCCACTTTCGTATTCAACTGCGTATTTGGGAGCCAATAACGCTAAAACCTTGGCATATGCTTTTTCAGAATCAATCGAAGGCATTTCAGTTTCCTCAACTTCTGCGTGGTGGATAGGATTATAAAGGAAAAAACGATTTTTTGCACCTTTGCGGCTCGCTTTTTTCAACCCCGGCAGAGAGTATAATACCTGTGCACGAAATTGACAGAAAGGCCGAGAAAATGCCCGAAACATCCCTCCAATACCTTGCCAAGCAATTGAAAGATCCAGATGAATTTCAACGCTGTGCAGCCGTACATGCCCTGGGAAGAATTGGACTTGCTGAAGCCCATCCCTATTTGCTTAAGGCTCTGAAAGATGCGCATTTTGAAGTGCGTGAGGCGGCTGCCTGGGGCTTGGGAGAAGCCCAGGTGACAGAAGCCATTCCAGATTTGCTGGCGGCCTTAAACGATCCCCATCCTGTGGCCTGGGCTGCCGTGGCAGAAGCTTTGGGTCTGCTCAATGTGTTTGAGGCCATTCCCCAGTTTATCGCAGCGCTAGATGCGCCTGAGGCTCCAAAACGGGCAGCCTCCGCCTGGTGTTTGGGGATTCTTTCTGTGAGAGAGGCGATTCCTGCCTTGATACAGCGGGTTCAGGACCCAGATGACGAGGTGCGTGCGGCAGCGATTCAGGCTTTGGGCGATTTGCAAGCCCAAGAAGCGATTCCTGCTTTGATTCCAGCCCTCAGCGATCAGGTTTCGGGCGTTTGCAGCAATGCCGCACTGGCCCTGGGGCAACTCAAAGCCGATGCAGCCATTGCCGAATTGATCAAGGCCCTCGAAAACCTGGGCTCAGAGGTGCGCAGCAATGCGGCCTGGGCCTTGGGTCAGGTACGGGCCACAGCGGCGAGAGCGGCGCTTGAAACTTTGCTGAAAGATTTTGTTGCAGAGGTCAGAGGCACAGCCCTTTGGGCCTTGGGCGAAATTCAAGCCCCTGAGAGTTTACCGGCTTTGATTGAGACCCTGGCGGATCCTGACGCTGAAGTTCAGGCCCAGGCCATTGAGAGCCTGGGCCAATTTGGAGCAGCTGCCGAGCAGGCTTTGCAAGCCGCACTCAGCCATGAAAATTCAGACATTCGCGCAGTCGCCAGCAAGTGTCTGGCTTAGCGCTTAAACCCCAGCCAATTTGGGCAGCAGGGCTTCAAACTCTGAACGGAATTTGGTCAGATAGGAACGGGTCGGCATGGTGGCTGCTGCTGCCAAGGGGCAAACAGTGCGGCCTTCCATCTGATTGGCGATATCGAGAATTTTTTCGACATCATCAGCGGTGCCCTGCCCTTTGAGCAGATTTTTCATGGTGCGGTGCAACCAACCCGTGCCTTCGCGGCAAGGGCTGCATTGTCCACAGGATTCATGGGCATAAAAGTGCAGGAGATTGGTGATCACTTCGACCATATGGGTGTCTTCGTCCATCACGATAATGCCTGCGGAGCCAAACATGGTGCCTGCAGCTGCAAGCGCTTCGTAGTCCATGGTGATGGTTTCGCATTCCTCAGGCGTCAAAACCGGGGTTGAAGACCCGCCAGGAATCACGGCTTTGAGTTTTTTACCGCCCCGCACTCCCCCACCGTATTCATTGATCAGAGTCATGAGGGGAATTCCCAATTCCTCTTCATACACGCCGGGTTTGTTGACATGGCCACTGATGCCAAACAAACGGGTGCCCGGACTTTTTTCAGTGCCCAGTTCGGCATAGGCTTTGCCGCCGTTTTGCAGAATCCAGGGTATATTGGCAATCGTTTCAACATTGTTAATAATCGTGGGGCAGCCAAACAAGCCCGCCACCGCAGGAAAAGGCGGTTTGAGCCGGGGATAGCCGCGTTTGCCTTCCAATGATTCCAGCAGGGCGGTTTCTTCTCCGCAGATATACGCACCTGCGCCACGGTGCACGACAATATCCAGTTTAAAATCTGTGCCCAGACATTTTTCACCAATCACGCCCTGGGCATAGGCTTCAGCCACAGCTTGAGAAAGATGCACTTCGGGCAGATGAAATTCTCCCCGGATATAGACAAAGGCCTGATGAACACCCAGGGCATAGCTGGAGATCAAAATGCCTTCAACCAGCATATGGGGATCCCATTCCATGATTTGACGGTCTTTAAACGTACCCGGTTCACTTTCATCGGCATTGACCGTCAGATAGCGGGGAACCCCTTCAGGCTTGGCGAGAAAGCTCCATTTCATGCCAGCCGGAAAGCCTGCGCCGCCCCGACCTCTCAAGCCCGAGGTTTTGACTTCAGCCGTCACTTCATCGGGCTGGAATTCGCTCAAGACTTTTTTTGCGGTTTCGTATCCACCGCGCGCAACGTAATGATCATAGGTCCAGGCCTGATCTACGCCGAAATAATTGGAGAGAATTTTGACTTTGGGCGCCATCTTAGGGGGCCTCCTTTTTGAGCGAATCAATCAACGCATCAAACTTTTCTGGGGTCAGGTTTTCATGGTATTCACGGTTGATTTGGCACATGGGGCCGGTTCCACAGGAGGCCAGGCATTCGACCCGCGTCAGGGTAAACTGGCGATCGGGGGTGGTCTCTCCCGCTTGAATGCCCAATTTCTTTTGCATATGCTCAATCAGGGGTTCTGCTCCCGCCAGTGCACAGGAGAGTGTATGGCAGACCTGAATATGGTGTTTGCCAATCGGTTCGGTCTGGTACATCGAGTAAAACCCAATCACGCTGTAAACATGGCTGGCAGGAATTTCGAGCAGATTGGCAATATATTCCATGGCTTCGGTGGAGACAAAGCCATCCACTTCTTGGGCAATCCAGAGACAGGTCAAAAGAGCTGCCTGTTTATGGGGGTATTTGGCTACAGCGGCTTCAAAGCGCTCTTGAATTTCAGGGGGGTATTTCATTTTTAACGCTCCAGTTCCCCGGCAATGATATTGATACTGCCCAAAATGGCAATGGCGTCGGCGATTAAGCCCCCTTCAATCAACTGGGGGTAGGCCGAAAAGATCGTAAAACAAGGGGGGCGGCAACGCACGCGGAAAGGGTGCCCACTGCCATCTGAGACGATATAAAAGCCCAGCTCACCATTGGCGGCTTCGGTGGCATCATAGTATTCTCCCGCAGGCACTTTGACGCCTTCGTAAATATGCTTGAAATGGTTGATCAGACCTTCAATATTGACATAGGTCTCTTTTTTGGGGGGCAGAGAAACCCGTTTGTCATCGCTGTTGACGGGCCCATCGGGCAGGGTTTTCAACGCCTGACGCACAATCCGAATACTTTGCGTGATTTCTTCAAAGCGTACCATGATGCGATCATAGGTATCTCCCACTTCTCCGACAGCGACGTCAAACTCATAGTTTTCGTAGCCATAGTAGGGGAATTCCTTGCGCAAATCATAGGGAATGCCTGTGGCTCTGAGACAGGGGCCTGTAAAGGCATAGCTCAAGGCGTCTTCTTGGGAGATAATGCCCACGCCCTGGGTTCTTTTCAGAAAGATTTTATTGCGAAAAACCAGCTTCAAGACGTCTTGCATGGCGATTTCAAACTCACCTAAGACATGCAGCACATCTGAGTCAAAACCTTCATAGGCATCACGGGCCAAGCCGCCAATTCGGGTAAAACTGTTGGTCAGGCGGGCCCCGGTCAGTTTGTCGAGAATATCATAGAGCTGTTCGCGTTTATTAAAGAGATACCAAAAATTGGTAAGTGCGCCAATATCCACGAGATTGGCACCAATACAGACCAGGTGATCGACAATCCGCATCAGCTCGCTGACAATCACCCGCAGGGCTTGGCAACGGGGGGTGATTTCCACCCCGATCAGGCTTTCAACGGCTTTGGCAAAGCCCACATTGTTCATAATCGCTGAGACATAATTCAGACGATCGGTATAGGGAATCACCTGATCATAGGTGCGGTTTTCAGCTGTTTTCTCAAAACCCCGGTGCAGATAGCCAATTTCACAGACCCCGGCTTTGATCGTCTCACCATCCAGGGCCACCAAGGTGCGCAGGGTGCCGTGGCTGGCAGGATGTGAGGGCCCGAGGTTCAAAAACATCAGGTCTGTATGTAAATCCCGATAAAACTCAGGCTCAAAATCCTGATTTATGGGGTGAAGTTCGTTGATTCTTTGCATCTTATTTCAGCCCCTTTTCAATCAGGCGTTTTTCCATTTCATCCATCAGCGAATCATTGACCGTTAAAACTTGGCGTTTATCGATGGGATAATCTTTGCGCAGGGGGTGACCCACGAACTCAATATGGTTCAGAATCCGTTTCAGATTGGGATGATTCACAAACTGAATTCCATACATATCCCAGACTTCCCGCTCCAGCCAATTGGCAGTTTTCCAAAGTGTACAGGCACTGTCGAGGGCGGGATCTGCGCCTCCAACGGGTACTTTTACGCGCAGGCGATGGCCTTTGTCTAAGGAGTGAAGATGGTAGACCACTTCAAAGCGCTGACGTTTTTTTTCAGGATAATTGAGATAGTCTACAGCACTCAGATCCGTGAGGATATTGAAATCCAATTCAGGATCATCGCGGAGCAGTTTAAGGGTCTGATAAATGCTTTCTTTTTTACAAATCACCACGGGCATATCCCGGGCTTCGATCATTTCAAGTACAGAATCACCTAATTTGTTTTTCAGGTGCTCAAGCAGCAGATGCATGGCAGTCTTGCCTTTCGCAGATTTTACACCCTGCATTTTACCATTGAACCGAGTTGGGTTGCAGCTAATAGCCCCTCAGCCGTCCCAAGGCTTTAAATTCAATCATCAGGCTGCCTGATTTGTCCTGGCTGATATCCAATTCAGACAGCAGCAGGTTTTCTACGGGGGGTGTTTTGCGATCTTCGAGATGAATTCCTTTGCCTTCAAACAGACTGAGAAAAGCCAATTCGCCACGGTTATTGCGCTTTAAGGTCCGCAGAAATTGCTCTATCGGACTTTCGTCAAAGGGATGCAGTCCACTGCGAGCCAGCCCACGGGCAAAAGCCTTGAAAATACTGGCAGTTTCAGAGTGTCCAATCGGTTGTGCCAAGGGCAGATGGTAAGTTTTTTCAAGCAAGAGCACCCCTTCAGAACTGACATCGGTGGTCAGCGAAAAGAGATTTTTAATTTTAAAATGAAAGCGGCTGCCTTCCAGTTTTTCCTGAATCATGCCCGCTTTGAGTTGGGTGCGCACTATCCAGGGCAAGAAACCCAAGGCCCGATCCACGGCTTCACCCAGGGCGACGCGTAAATAGCCTGTTACGATCACATCGCCTGTATCCAGAGGTTGAATATTGGCCTCCAGTTTGAGTGGGCCTGCAACGCTGAGTTGAATCGGACGGGTATCCAGGGGTTGGCTGAACGATTCGCTCATGGTTTAGCGGGTTTGTCTTGTATATTCATCTGCTTCCCATCGGGATGCAGAACTTTATAAAGCGAGAGGCTTTGTTGAACTTTGGCATTGTGCGTCGTATTGCAGCAAATATCCACTTTGGCTCCGCCCGTACCCTTGAAAGCCCCACCATTATCGACTAGGGCAAAATAGAGATCGGGGGTATTAAAAATTTCTTCGAGTTCAGGAATGCGAAAGATATCGCCATACTTGAAGGGCGCATTCTTACCCTGAAACAAAGATTGATCCATGGCTATCGCGACATAATTGTCGGGGCCGTTTTTGCCCTTGCGGGTATTTTCCAAAACATTTTCGAGGGTATGGGGAGTCAGACTGCGACCAAGCGAGTCTTTCTTACCCCCTTCCATCCGGGTGTTTTTGGGGCTGTAACTGGTGCCTGAAGCTATATTAAAAAATTCACAGTTGGGTTTGGTAGGGGGTTTTCCAAAGCCAGAAAAACCTTCAATCGCGATGGCTGAAACCGCTTTGCCTTTTGCCGGCAGTTTGGGTGGCATTTCATGTTTTGCCAGGTTTAAAAGCGCTTGTTTTTCTTTTGCGTCAATTTTTCCATCTTTGAGAGCAGATACGGTCATTTCACGGGCTTTATCTACCAATGTATTGGCTCCAGCTTTCTGCTCTTTGCTCAGCACTTTGGAGAGGGCAATTTCAGTTTTTACTTTTTTGGCCTCGGCAGCGCTGAGACCCGTTTCGCCATCACTGCCTTCAGTATAGTGGCGCTTTGCGGAGAGCGGGTGAATATACGCGGCGAAGCTATTGGGCATGATTGGCGGGGTTGTCATGGGTGTCAGCAGGCTCCCTGTTGAAGTCATTCTAATAGTTTTATCCTTATTTTAGCTGGGCTCTTGCTTAAAAAGCAAAATTTTCAGGTGCTTTGAACTGCCTCTTTGCCAGTGGGGTTTAAGATCTTCGCCAAAACATGGCTGAGTTGGGCAGATTGAAAAGGCTTTTGAATAAAAAAAGAGAGGCCATCAGAGAACATCTGCTCGAGTTCAAAGGGGTCCATATTGCCCGAACTGAGGACGATTTTCAGATCTGGGCGCACGTCCCGCAGTGCATAAAAGGTTTTCTTGCCATCCATTACGGGCATGACCCTGTCAAGCAAAACAAGGTCAATGCTTTCGGGGGCCGCCCTAAACAGCTCAAGGCCTTCGCTGCCATTTTCGGCACATAAGACTTCGTATCCCAGGCCAATCAGCAAAGTGCGCAGGCTTTCTCTGAGTATAAATTCATCATCAATTATCAAAATACGCCCTTTGCCCTGAAGACGTTTATAATCCGTTTGGATTGGCGGCTCGTATGCAGATTCTATCAGCGGAAAATAAAGTCTGAAACGGGTGCCCTGGTTTAGTTTGCTCTCAACTTTGATGGCACCCTGATGCTCTTGAACGGTGCCCAAGACTACGGCCAATCCCAAGCCTGTGCCTTTGCCTGGATCTTTGGTGGTGAAAAAGGGCTCAAAAATTCTCTCTAATAATTCGGGTGCGATGCCACAGCCTGTATCCTCAAATTTTATTTCTATGAATTTGCCTGGTTTTAATTCAAAGAGAGAGTGATGACAGGCTTTTTCATTTAACTCAGTGATTTGACTGGAAATTCTGAGCCTTCCCCCTTCTGGCATGGCATGTGAGGCATTGATGCCCAGGTTGAGAAATGCGCTTTGCAGTTGAGAATAATCCCCTAAGATGATGCTTTCTTTGGCCCGCAGCTCCAAATCTATCTCTATCGAGCGTGAAATGGTATTGGAGAGCAGTGAAACCGTTTCCTGGAGGGTTTGGTGGAGATCCATCCGATCTGAGTGGGTGGGTTGTTTTCTGGCAAAGGTTAAAAGTTTTTCTGTGAGTTCGGCTGCTCTTTGGGCTGAATCGATCACCATGCGTATCAAGGTCTGGTTTTCTGGATCTGCTTCGAAGTTTGATTCAAGCAGTTCGCTGGCGACCATAATACAGGTCAAGCGATTGTTAAAATCGTGGGCTATTCCCCCTGCCAATTGTCCAACCAGTCTCATTTTTTCACTTTGGTGAAGCTTTTCTTCACTTTTGGCAAGCGCAGCCTCAGAATGTCTTCTCTCTAAATTTTCCTGAATCAATTGCTCACGAAAGATCTGATGTTCTTTGACCAGTTCACTGCGATCGCGCACCGCACGCTGTGCTTCTAGTTGAGAGATTTGCGCATTTTCGCGGTGATCGCGATTATTTTTGAGCAGTTCCAAGAGCGGGGCTGCCCAGGCTTTCAGATTGGAGAGAGAGGCTTCGGGAACTGTCCATTCCATCAGCTCAGGTGCCAGCTTGCGGCTGGTGAATTGTTTTCCTGGCAAAATCACAAGCCCGGTTAATTTTTCGAGGAGAGCTTGATCTTCAAAGGGATTTTTTTCACAGAGCAGGCAAAAGATTTGGCGTCGCAATTGTTTAAAATTGAGATCTTTTTCAAACTGGAAGCCTTCGGGGACAGGGCTTAAGAGCGAAATATAGTTAAACTCCATGAGCTTAGGAACCCAAAACACAGACCACAAATGTCATATTGTGAAAATAAGAGGCTGAATATTCGCCGTGACGGTAGAAGGGGCCTATTTCGCCAAAAGAAAGGAATCCAACAAGTGGCAAGGGGCCTAAAAGGGTTTTGATACGGTTCAATTCTTCTTTCCCACCTTCTTGAAATAACCACTTTCTGCCTGCACAACTGACAGCCATGACAGCCGCTGGCTTGAAACGCGCTTCGTCAAAAGGGAGCAGTGCCTGATCGACTGCTTGAATGATTTCTTCAAGCGTAGAACGGCAGACGTTAATTTCTGCACCCAGGGGCACTTCTCCAAACAGAGAGATCGAACCCGTTTCGGGATTGCTATCTGAGGAGGTACGCAGGACCTTTATATCTTGCCCAACTTCAGCCTGTACTGCCAAGGGGACAACGCCAAAATCCATCGCGCCAACCATGCGACCCGTTTGCTCTGCGATAAATTTCATAGCCGTCTGAGTTCCAATTTGCTTGAGCTGATTGCCCTGGACAGAGCTGACCTGACTTGTATCACCCGTGGGCATCCAGCCGGTTGCTGCGTTGATCCAGAAAGGCAGATCGCCTGAGGCGGTGAGCACAAGGACTGAATTTTCAATCACTTGACGGTTTGCAATCAGGCCTGTTTTTTTAAACCTGCGATCATCGGCTACCAGGCCCCCCAAACAGGGAATGCTTAAGACCTGTCTGAGACCCTCTGCAATTTGAGTGCCATTGGCGTAAATCCCGTCGGCGAAGACAAAGGCCAGAACGGGATCCTGCTCGGGCACGAGCGCTTCGCGGGCCGCCTGGGCAGCTGTTTTGCTCCAATCCGCTTCGCGCAGTTCAACACAGGCCAATTTCCAGACAACCCGGCCCTGGGCATTGATCGCGAAAGCACTGACGCCATGATGAGCAACGGCTTCGGTTTCATAAAAACCATCAGAGGTTCCCCCCAGCAGAATCAGGTTTTCACCCAAAATCTCATAGAGTCCTTCAGCGAGTTCTGATAAATTTTCAAGATATTGGCAAGAGGCAAACAGAAAGACGACTTCTGGTGCAATCGGGAGCAGCTTTTCCCCGATTTGAATCCCGGCCCGAAAGGGATCGGGGATTTGTGTACTGGCAGATAAATACTGAATTTCAGGCAAAGACGCCATAGTTATACATTTCTATACTTGAATCAATTTGTACAAAATAAAATTTGTATAACAATTATATGTCAATAATTTCGGTCTGTATATCTACTATCAGAATTCAATTTTGCTGAGTGAAGTTTGTGCCTTTGAAAATTCTGATAGCATTTCCCCTCTCTAAGGACTGATGGGCCTGCCATTGGGTTTTGCGAGCCTGATTTTTCAGCGCAAGATTTTCTTTGGCGATTAAATTCTGCATGCGCGCCAGCGCCAGCTGTCTGTTGCGCAACTGGGTTCTTTCTTCCCGTGCCAAGACACTTAAGCCGGTAGGAAGGTGGGTCAAACGGACGGCGGTTTCCAATTTGTTGACATTTTGTCCGCCAGGGCCACTGCTGCGCAGACTTTCAAATTTCAGGTCGCTCAGATCCAAGTTGTTTTCTGCCGGAGCTTGAAAAATTTCAAAGCCTACAAACCAGTTTTTGCGTTTGTGTTGGGGCCGAAAAGGGCTTTGGCCAATCCACTGCAAACTGCCTTCCCAGGTCTTGGCCCAAAGCAAAGCCTGATCTCCCTCTACGCTGCAAAGCACAGAATTGAGGGTTTCTTTTACAGGTCCGGCTTCGGTTTCAAGGATTTCAAGGGCAAGCCCCTTTTGTTTTGCCTCTTGCTCAAGAATGGGCAAGAGGCGAGCCACGACCCAGGCACATTCTGCAGGGCCTTTTCCAGCGGTCAGTAAAACCCACATCAGCTGCGCCTCGTTTTATAGGTGATCACGGGATCCATTTCTGCGATGATTTCGGCCAAACCCGCGTCTACCAAATCTTGAACCACCCGATCAATGGCTTTATAGGCTTGGGGGGCTTCTTCATAGAGCAATTCTCTGTTTTCACAGATCACCCAGGAACCCTTTTCCGTTCGCTGCAGATTCTCAGGTTTAAAGCGTTTTTCCAGACGGCCTTTGGTTTCTCCTCGGCTCCATTTGCGGCCTGCGCCATGGGCCAGAGACCAGGCACTTTTTTCACTGGGCAGCGCTTTGACGAGATAACTTGAACTTCCGCGTGAGCCAGGAATCACGACTGCGCCCTGATCTGCCGGACTGGCCCCTTTGCGATGCAGCCAGGATAGATTTGATGCGTGATTGAGCTTGCAGACACTGTTATGGCAGCGATCCAGCACCTGTTTTCCTTGGGCTCCCAAGAGGTTGAGAAAGCGTTTTTGAATAAGGGTGCGGTTGGCTTCACTCCAGCGCACGGCCAGGTCATGGGCCTGTAGATAAGCTTCGGCTTCTGGGCTAGGGGCAGCCAGGCCCTGTGCGCCAAAGCGTTCAGTATGTGCTCTGAGAATACTTTCTCCCAGCCCGCGAGAGCCGCTGTGCACCAATAAGAGCAGGCAATTTGGATCGATTTCAAGTTCTGCCAGGGCATCGGGATCGGCAATGCGTGTGATTTTTTGCAATTCAGCAAAATGGTTGCCTCCCCCAATGGTTCCAAGTGAAGTGTCGTAGGGGGTGGGCTCTAAACCAAAATCTTGGAGCCAGGCTTGGGTATCCCCCTCCCAGGGTGTTTCAAGCCCTTCCAGTTTGCGTAAATTTTTTTCGGCTTTGAATTTTCGAACTTGAAGATCGGTTTGCCACAAACCCATGCCACAGCCGATATCATTGCCGACCAAAAAGGGGTAAACTTGCCCCTCTGAAAGAAAGGCTGCTCCAATCGGGTGGCCTTTGCCGGGGTGCAAATCGGGCAAACCCACAGCCAAACGCATTCCCGGCAGTTTGGCCATGGTTTTAAGTTGTTCGATGGCTGCCCCTTCAATCCAGGAGTGGGGCGAAGCAATGATTTCAATCTCTGTCATGTAACCTCTGAAATATTTTCACTGTTGAAACATGACGCTGAAGCTTGCAAAAGGTTCCCTTTGAGATCTTAGCGAGTTGCCAATTCGAAAAACTTGAAAGAACTGCATTCTCAGTCTGGAGTTTTCACGGCCCTTACAAGTGCTAAGGCCTTGCTATTGGGGGCTTATTGTCTCATTTGTCCTGTAATTTTGATTAAGATCAATTCTTAATTCTTTATGGATCAAGGATGAAGAGTGTTAAGTTGACTAAGATCTGATCAGATAATTTATCCGGAGGATTTCTATGCGCTCCCGTACCTCACTTCAAATTTCTACACTGCTGGCTTTGAGCTTAACAGCCTGTGGCCCTTCACCCACACTTCCTGGCCCCCAGGCCACAACTTCCAATCCGCCTGTGGCCAGTCCTTCGGCTCCTGTAACCGTGAGCCCTTCGCCTGTAACGACACCCACCCCTCCCCTTGTCGTACCCCCAGTTCCAGGGCAATCTGCGACCCCTGCACCGCTGCCTTCTGCTGAAGCAACTGTTGTTCCTGTCAATGAATGTGGGTCTGCTGCAGTTTTGAAAGAATTGCCCTTGCCTGAAGGGTTTACACCCCCTGCGGGGATGCAGGCCCGTCTGTTTGAAACCCCCTTTAAGGTGGGAGATATTGTTTTTGATGACCATGGGCAAGCCCAGGTATTTTCGTCAGATCGGACTCAAAAGTCTCTTACCAGTACCGATGCCTGTGGTGGCTGGAAGACAGCGGTAAGCAGTGAATTGCTGGCTGGCATCAATGGCAAGACTGCTGTGCCATTGAAAACAGGCACGGGCTATTTGACCGTTGTGGATTATTACCCAGATGGCGGAAACAATTTCGGGGGGATGTTTAACCTGCTCCAGAGTGGTAGCTATGAGCAACTCAGGCTCAAGTCGGATCATGCGGGGCTTCAGGACATTATTCGCCAGCCCCGGACAGATTTACTTTTGCCCGCTGAACTGAAAGGGATTGAAGCCCCCAGTGAGCTTCAGATTCAGGTTTTGCGCTCAAACTATACGCTGGGCCCGCTGGGCAGTCTTTTTTATGGGCCTGAGGGATCACTGTATATCATGACTTCTTCTCTCAACCGGCAGACAATGCTCAAACTCGACCCCTTGGGCAAAGCCACGGTTTACGCCAATAACGAACTGCTGCGGGGCCCCATCTGGCGGCATGGTGCCGTGGTCAACGGCGTTCCCGTGGTGAGCATGGATTATGCCCCTGCCGCAGGGGTTCAAACCCAAGGCATTTATCAGTTCAATGCCGATGGCGGTTTTGCTGAGTGGAAAACCGCTCAAGCGCATGCTGGGCTTCATGACGTGCTGGCTGCTCCGCAAGGGGGGATCTATTTTACGGATTTTGAAAACGACAATGTCTGGTATAAAGCCGATGCGGCCAGCCCAGAAACAGGGCTGCTCGATGCCAACAAAGGTCAGATTCCTGGGGCATTGGCCAGTTTGGCCTATGATGCTGCAAACCAGAATCTATTTTATTTGAACCGGATTGAAGCCGGCAGTTGGTGGGGTTCTGGCCCGGGTGTGCGCGGGGTGTATAAGGTGGCCGATGGTGTGGCGACGCTTTATGCCCAGGCCGCAGAGGGCACCGATTGGGATGGCCTGGCCTATGCAGATAAAGGCCCTTTGGGAGCGGGTCTGTATACCTTGGAACGTCAGACCGGCAATCTGCTCAAAATTCAGACCGATGGCACTGCGACCCCTGTGGTCAAGGGGCTGCCCAAACCTTCTGAATTGCGTTTTGATCCCCAAACAGGGAATCTGACAGTGGTCTGTGAGGGGCAATATCTTGTGCAGATTGGCAAAGGCCTGACCCCCTTAAAGTTGAATGATTTACCCGCCAATGATGCGGGGTGGTATTTTACAGATTTTGAAAATGACAATCTCTGGTATCTGCCCAATGGCAGTACTCAGGAAGTGGCTGTTTTAGACAGTGAGATTCCCCCGGGGCTTTTCTCGCTGACTTATCTGGATTCCCGCCATGAAATCTATGCCCTCAACAGTGCAGGGGGCTGGCCCTTTGGCGGCACCCCTGGGGTGTACCTGATTCAGCCCAATGGAACCGCCAAATTACTGGCTGAAGCTGACAAAGATACCAATTTTGGCAGTCTGGCCGCTGGCGGTGGGCAATTTGACAAGGCCTTGTTTTGGACGGATCCCAGCAAGAACCGGATTCTCAAAGGGGGGCCAGAGTATTCTGCTCCTGTTCCCTATCTGACGGGGGTTCCCAAACCCGGCTATCTGGCCTTTAGCCCGCAGGGAGATCGCCTTTTGACCGTTGTCAATGAAGGCAAAGGCCTGCTTTGGGTGGGCCCCAATCTGGGAACGCCGAAACCTTCAGCGTCCGCTACGCCCAGCCCCACGGCCTCGGTTATACCTGCGGCAGATCAACTGATCTTTGACAATGGCAATATTCTTGCCGTTTTTAACCGCCCGACTGCTGCAACCACCTTTCATCTTGAGAAGGCCACGCTGATTACCTATCTGCAAACCTATCACTGGAATGAAGGTCAGGGCTCGACAGGAGGCACAGTCTCGCTTGAAGACAATTCAGGCAAAATTTATGGCCCCTGGAAAGTTCAAACCCGCCCAGGTCAGGGAGGGGTACCCAATGCCTATTGGTTTGCAGAACCCCAGGTGATTGTGCCCGCAGGGACTTACCATGTGCTGGATTCTGAACCCTCTACCTGGTCGCAGAACAGCGCCAATGGAGGACAAGGCATGGCCTTGGTGCGGGGCATTCCGCAATAACTTCCCCAATATAATTTCTTACAAAAACAAACGGAAGTACTGCTTCCGTTTGTTTTTTTTATCCGGGTTGTTAGCAATCAACTGATCTGAGACACAAACGTGATATGGCGTGATGAGCTGTGAAGTGATGTGATGACGCGGGTCACACCCCCATCAAAAAGCCCCAAACCAATTTGAGACACTTTTGCGCCAGAAGCAAAAAACCGGCTTTTCGTGCAACTGATTTGAGACACTTTGATTTTCTTAAATGAGGCGTTTAAATGGCGTTTGAACACTCGTTTAAAATTTGCAATCCCGAACAATAATGTTCATAGAGAAATCATCGATGGTACCTTCAACAGTGATGGGTTGGCCTTTATTGAGCTTTGTTAGTTTGTCAGCCTCTTTCTTTTTAAAAAGACACTGAAGGCTGGGTATTTCAATTTGCTCACCAGAGCCAAAAGTAAAGTACGGGTTGCCCAGAAAATCATCTCCTATGGAGGAGACAAATCCTTTGATGATAAAGCGTTTCCCCTTGTATTCTTGTTCAGCTTTTAGCTTGTTATTGTCGTAGACCTTAATGATTTGAGAGGCTGTAACCGTTGCCAGCTTGGCCTTCTCTTCAGCTGCTTTGGTCGCTTCCATTTTTTGTCTGTATTTCTCTTTTGCAGCTTCTTGTTCTTCGGATTTTTTTACTTCAATTTCGGCTTGTTGCTCAGCTTTTTTTCTTTCTTCTGGTGACTGCATAGCGACACCGATAATTGAAACGACCACCAACAGCAAAAACAACGCCCCAAATATGGTCAAACAGCCCTTTAAGAATTTCATATTGTCAGCTCCTTATATTTTTCGCTTAAAATTATCCCATAAGATAATTGCGAGATCTAGAGAGGCCAACAAAACCGAACCATAGCCCCGATTAAATGTATTTTTTTAAAACTTGTTCAAGTTCATCTAAGACTTGAATCTTTTGTTCTTCCTTTGTATCCAACATCAAACATTGGAGTGTAATCAACTCTTGTTTGTGATTTTCAAGGCCCTTTGTAATATCGATGATTACTATATTGGAGCCTGTTTTTAAATGTGATTTATCCACTGTGCTCTCCAAAGATTCTGTGTACATCAGCAAGCTGCTAGTTTGAGGGCGACAGAAATGATTATACACGTTTATACATTACGTATAAACCATCACATTTAAATTTCAGTCTTTTTGAAGTTCTTTAACCATCCTTTCCAGTTCATTCATTCTCACCGCATCTTGAACCTTGGAAAGCATTTCAGCGATTGCAACACCGCGCTTTTCTTCATCAATTTGAAGTAGTAAATCAAACAATCGTTTCATTTTTTCTTGAACTTCTGACAGTTGCCCAGGTAAAACCTGAGAGTCTGTTGAACTGTCAGCCATTGCCATAGATCCTTCCCCGGTTAAAAGCCAATTGATATTTACACCAGTTTCTGCAATTGCAGCTAAGGCTTCTCCTCCAGGAGTGTTTTTGCCCTGTTCATATTTTTTAAAGACACCTATATGTACCCTTATTTGCTCTGCAAATTTTTCTTGGGTTAAACCTAAATGCTTCCTCCACTGCTTGAGGCGGGCACCAATTAGTTCCGACCTCATACTAAAAAGGTCGGAACCCAATTGCTTGAAACAAAGAACTGTTCCGACCTTCGTCTTTTCCTTTTGCAGTGCGGGTTACAAGGATTTCAGACATATAAAGGTCGGAACAAAAGGTCGGAACAAAAAGATACATATAGTTCCCCTTACGTATTGACAAGGATGCAAATAAGTTCCTAAAATAAGATATGTAATATTTCATGGTTTCTCACAGTATTTCATATCTCACAGAGAGAGCAAAATGGCAACCAAAAAAATAAAAACAATTGAGGAAGTCAGAGACGACTTTCGGAGGAAGGGTCTAACGATTAGATCCTGGGCCGCCAAGCATGGCGTCAGCGAGCGCACGACTTATGCAGTCATCTCTGGTGAAAACAAAGGCAATTATGGAAATGCCCACAAAATTGCTGTTTTGTTGGGTTTAAAAGATGGAGAAATAAATGCAGCTTGTTGATAGCACCACAATCGGAACAGCTTTATCAATGACGTCCAGAGGTGTAAGAAAACGCGCTCAGCGTGAGTCTTGGGAATACTCTGAAAGACAATCAAACGGTGGGGCGCAGCAAGTTTATCATTTTGAGGCTTTGCCTTCAGAAGTCCAAGCAAAAGTCGCATTACACTTGCTTCAAACGGGTCAGATTAAACCTGCTGAATCCCCAGATCAAACTCCCAAAACAGTCAAACGCAGTGCTTCAGGCTATGACCGTGACTCACTTTGGAGCTGGTACGACAGCCGCCCCCAAACCATCAAAGACGAAGGCACGCGCCGCGCTGGCTATTGTTTGAAAGTCCGGGCTTTGCTCGATTCGGGTCTCAAAGTCCGACCAGCTTTGGCCGAAGTGGCCCGCGTCGAAGGCGTCTCGCTGGCTTCGCTCAAACGCTGGTGGTATGGCGATACCCTGATCATTGGGGCCGCCAATGTAGACCGCACAGATTTCGCCGCCGCCTTGGCTCCCCGCTATGCTGGCTGCCAAGACTATGCGGAATTTAGCCAAGACGCTTGGGACTGGATCAAAGCTGACTGGCTTCGCCCAGAACAGCCCTCGGCTGCGGCTGTCTACCGCCGAGCCCAAAGCATTGCAAAACAAAATGAGTGGGCCTTGCCCAGTTTGGCCACAGTCAAACGCCGCCTGGAGGCATTGCCTTGGCAGGTGCGCGTGCTGGCCCGTGAAGGCGAAGAAGCCCTCAAACGGATGTTACCCCACGTCACTCGCAACAAAAGCAGTCTGCACGCCCTCGAAGTGGTCAACGCCGATGGCCATATCTTCGATCTGCGCGTGACCCTTCCCTCTGGTGAAGTGGGCCGCCCGGTTTTGGTGGCCTGGCAGGACATCTACAGTGGCAAAATTTTGGCGTGGCGCGTGGGCGAGACCCTGAATCAACACATTGTGCGCCTGGCTTTCGGGGATGTCGTTGAAAAATATGGTGTACCTGAGCATTGCTTCCTCGACAATGGCCGCGAATTTGCCAATAAATGGCTCACAGGCGGGGCCAAAACCCGCTTCCGATTCACCATTCGAGAGGATGATCCCATCGGGATTTTCACCCAATTGGGCATCAATGTTCACTGGACCACGCCCTACCATGGCCAATCCAAACCCATCGAACGTGCTTTTCTGGATTTATGTGAAGGAATATCCCGGCACCCCGCTTGCAGTGGGGCATATACAGGCAACAGCCCTGTTACCAAGCCCAGCAATTACGGCTCACGGGCATTGACCTGGGATGAATTCTTGGCTGTGGTTCAAGAGGGCATCACCGAACACAATGCCCGCACGGGCCGCCGCTCACAAACCGCCAACGGGCGCTCTTTTGAACAGACCTTTGCAGAGTCTTATGCCACCAGCATGATTCGCAAAGCCACCGCCGAACAGCGCCGTCTCTGGCTCTTGGCTGCCGAGGGCGTCACCGTCATTCAAAGCGGCCATGTTGCCATCTTGAAAAATCTGTACTGGGGTGAAGCCGTTGCTGGCTTGGCCGGGCGCAAAGTCGTGGTGCGCTTTGATTCCGACAATCTCTCTTTGCCGGTCCACGTCTACGATTTGGCTGGTGAATACATTGGAGAAGCCTCTTGCACCCAGGCCAACTTTCTGGATGCCCAAGCGGCCAAAGACCATGCCCGCGCCAACCGCCAAAAAATCAAAGCAGCAAAGGCGCAGCTTGACGCTGAACGCAAAATGGATGCCATCGAAGCCGCTCAGGCCCTGCCCAATGTGGTGCCCATGGAACGCCCTGCATCCAGCGTGATTGTGCCCATGTTCGAGAAGGCGCAAAAGGTCGCCAATGGCCCGGATGTAGATGAAATGCCCTCAGATGAGCGCTACATCTTGGACATCTTGAGCCGGATGCCCCGCCGCACAGAAGAAGATTTTTAAATAACGGAGGTCTGTTTATGCCTATGAATCAGTTTTTGTCTTTGCTTAACGGCTTGGAGGGCTGGGAGTTGATCTCAGTCGAAACCATCGAGCAAGAAATCATGACCCTGATCGCTGAATTTCAGCACACCTTGGAACTGGTGGAGGCTCACTATGCAGCCTAAAACCGCAATGGGCAAACGTAGAATCTATGCGATTGATGTATTCATTGCCCCCGATGAAAAAGGGGATCTTGGATTTTCTGTTTCATTAGAAGCAAGCCAAGCTTGGCTTGAATTGCTTGCAGAAGAAGGTGGCCGGTCGCTTGCTGCCGCTGCCCAAAAGAAGATTTTGCCATCTATTGGGAAAGCCTTTACAAAATCGCATTCCAAGCTTCCTAAAAAGGGGGTGAGCCAATCATGACCATTGAAACCACCTACCACACCGCCAATCTGCTCAGCACGGCATTCTTTTGCGGTGCCTTTGCTGGCCTCTTTGGTTTTGCCTGGGGCTGGGAATCGGCCCAAGAACAACAGAGAAAGGAGATCTCGATGGTAGAAGTTGAAATCGTTAAAAACCATGGTTATGAGAATGCTGAAACCGTCATGGTTCTTGAGTCTGAGAGCGCCGAAACTGCCGCGAAAAAACTGACTAAGTTGGGCTTTTTCCAGCACAGCGAAACACTCTTTTTTTCTGGCGACCAGCCCGATGTCTGGGCTGTGCTGTCTGAATCCGTTCCTGCTGCATGAAAAAAGGCCCATGAAGGGCCGAGGGTAAAAATATCAATCTGAGGTAATTATGACAGAAAAAACGTCCGAAACCAAACCCAAAGCACCTGAATCCGCGACACTCAAACAAGTGAGAGCCGAGATAGACAAACGCGGAATCACCCAAGGCCAAGTGGCCCGTGAGATCGGGCTCAGCCCCACCACGCTGACCCAATTGCTCAACGGCACGTATGGAGCAGACCCTTCCAACCAGCTCGAAAAGATTGTGCGCTGGCTTTTGGCCCTGAAAGATCAGGACCATGTCAGAGGGCAATTGCCTTCTGTCCCAGACTTTGTGCTGACACCCACTTCATCGCGGGTCATGGCTGCGCTGGGTTACGCCAAGCTGGCTGGAGATATTGCCGTGATTTATGGTGGGGCGGGCCTGGGCAAAACCACCACTGTGCGGGAATTTCAGCGCAGCTATCCCAATGTTTGGATCGCAACCATGAGCCCAGCCAAAGCCAGTGTTGCCGCAGCATTTGAAGAGCTGTGTGTCGCTGTCGGTTTTCGCTCTCCCGCAATGGGTGCAGCCCGGCAACAGCGAGACATCGAGCGCCGCCTTGCAGGCACCGAGGGCCTGCTAATAATCGACGAAGCTCAACACTTAAGCATTCCAGCGCTCGACGCAATTCGGGCCATTCATGACGCCACAGGCGTGGGTATTGCTCTGGTGGGCAATGAGGCTGTCTATGCCCGCATGACAGGTGGCAATCGTGCGGCCTATCTGGATCGCTTGTTCAGCCGCATCGGTAAAAAGGTCAAGCTGCAACACCCCACATCCACAGATGTTGAAACCTTGGCTGGTGTCTTTAACATCACCGAAAAAGAGTCCATTGTTTTGCTCTGCCAGATTGGGGCTAAAGCGGGCGCACTTCGTTCAGTCGTTAAAATTCTGCGCCTGGCAACCATGAAAGCTGAAGGGAAAACCCCTGATGCAGTCCACATCAGAGAAGCCTTGAAGGAGCTGGGTGTATGACAGTAAAAACCAAAGTTCACCCAGTTGAGCAAGCCCTTCTTGATGCTATTAAAAAGTCCAAGGCCGAAATTGAAAAAATCCAATCAGATTTGGATAGCAACCCTGATTTAGAATTGTTTCGTCTTAAAGGAAAGCGCATAGAAATTGAGTATGGTTTAGCTCCAGCCAAAGAGCGGTTAACACAATTGGCTGAAATCGAAGAGCAGATTACCAAACTTGAAAAAAAGTGTAAGCGCTTCAATGTTTCTGATGCTGTGGATAAACAAATAGCTTTAGAACACGATGTCTACTTACTTGAGCGCGAGTTGACTCTCTTTCGCTTTCGGTATTCTCCAACCGATGAGGAGGATTAAGCCAATGCCTCTTTCACCCAAAATCTGCCACTGTACACAGCCGCCCCACTTCTGCTCATGCCCCACCAATTGGGCCAAGTGCTCCACTTGCGGAGCCGACATCACCTGGGTCAAAACCCGGAATGATAAACCCATGCCCATCAATGGCCACATCCGCACAGGCTTTTTTGAGCACGGTACCCACGTTCCCCACTTCAGCACCTGCCCTGAACATGCCCAGCACCGGCGCAAGAAAACCGCTGAAGCGAATATCAGCACCATGCGCAGGGCAGCTCAAACGGTCAAACAGCCGGTCCAGCTAGATCTCTTTGCTTCTTCTGCTCTCGAAAATATACGCGAAACTCTGAAAGGCGGCCACAAGTGAAAGACATGAGCAGAATTATCTTGGAAAAAAACCAAGCATTTGAGCGGGAATGCGCTAAAGCAGTAGTGCAAATAAATCGAATGGTAGACGAGTCAAACCAGGCGCTTGCTAAGGCTTTGCCTATTGCAATACGCGAAATAAATCGAATGATAAACGAGTCAAACCAGGCATTTGCTAAGGCTTTTAATACTAACTTGAAAGGCGGTCCCAAATCATGAGTACTTTAAACAAAGCTATCTTTACCCCGACTGTCATTGTTGGCATTTACAAACATGATCAATTCGGCACCTATCATCTGCGGAATCTGCGCACAGGTCAGATGCTCAATCGGGGTTATTCAACCATCGACGAAGCCCGGTTGGTTCAGGAGCTGCTTGAAAACAATCCTGATGGCCTTTCTGAAGAGGCGCGTCAGTCATTCTCTGCGGTTTATCAGCCGGAGTCAGAGAGGGGCCTGGATGCCTTGATTAAAGTCTTGGCCAGTGAACTTGCGGAATGGGAAAAACTCAGCAATAGCTTTACCTTTAACCTGGAGGCTGCCAATGCAAGGCTCTCAAGGTAAGGATTTCGCCCGCAAAAAAGACCTGGCTATCATCCACGCGGCCAAGAAGCGCATGGGCCTGGATGACGAATCTTACCGCGATCTGCTCGAAGGAGTGACCAGCAAAGGCGGTACCAAACAGGGGAAGCGCTCAGCCGCAGATCTGACAGCCTCTGAACGCCAAGCTGTCATTGCTGAAATGGAGCGCCTTGGTGGCCAAACAGCCCCCCGTCTCAAGGGCAAAAGAATCCAGCCCGCCGATGAACGGGCACCATTGCTATCCAAGGTCTATGCCCTGCTTTACCATCTCGATCTCTCCATCGAATACGCCTTGGGTATTCTCAAACAGATGTTCAAAGACAAAGCCCCAGCCCGTTTGGAGTGGGCCAATTCCAGCCAGCTGCATAAACTGGTAGCGGCCTTGGAGTACCACAAGAAACGGAGCGCGGCCAAGCAATGAAAGGCAAGAAAAAAGATTTGTGTGAACGCTGCAGAAGATGGACTGATTGCAGTAAATCTATTTACGGGCGCGACTTTTGCCCTGTCTGTTTTGAGTGTGAAACAGAAGAAATACGGATATTGTCTGAGGCAAAAGTACCGTTCCCTTTTGAGAAAAGGCAGGAGGAAAAAGAGGTATGAACTCACCTCAATTTGAGCCAACCGCTGTGCCCAATATTTACAAGCATTTGCCGACCAATTGCTTTTGCTTTTACAGCCAGCTGACCACGTATCTTGTGCGTGGTGTTGGGGTTTGCCTGTTCGATTCCATTGATGCTGCTCAGCAGGCAGAGAGTGCATTTCGTGAGTCACTGTCAAAGCGGGAGGCTTCATATGCGCATTAAATGCCCAAGCTGCTTTGCTGAGTTCGATCTGCTTTCGGCCCTCGACAGTGAAGCGGGCCGCTCCCTGATGGGCCTGCTGGCCAAGCTCGAACCCTATTTGTCTCGGCCATTGGTGGCGTATCTCAGCCTGTTTCGCTCTGCTTCACGGGCACTGAGCTGGGATCGGGCACTGAAGCTCGCAGAAGAGGTTTTGGCCTTGGAGTCTGACAAAGCCCGGTTATCCACAGCTCTGGCAAAAGCTGTGGAAATCCTGCGCGACAAACAGGCTGCGGGTGGGTGGAAACCCATGAACAATCACAACTATCTGAAGCGGGTTTTAGAGGGCGTATCTGCCCAGGCTGAAACAGTGGTTATAACCCCATTAAAACAGGATTCAAAACCCGTTTATAAAAGCAAAACTGCGGCAGCGCTCATGTCTTTGGAGGGATTGAAACGTGGCTAAAATGATTCCAAACTGGCTGCGTGAAGTGGTTGCAGAAGGCCTCATGAGCTTTGTCGTTTTGGGCCTACCCAATCAACCTCCTGCAGAAACCGTGGCTTTAACAGGTGAAATGTGGATCAAAGCACTTTGGAAGCATTCCCAATCCTGGGACGAAGAGCAAGACCGCATTCGGCTTGAGGAGGGGTTCTTGAATCTCTTGCCTATCTTGGAGCGCTGGCCTTTGCCCAAAGACCTGTTGGCGGCAATACCACTCAGACCCGAACAGGATATCTATTACCTTGAAGCACCGGCTATGACCGAAAAACAGCGGAAATTCAACTTAGAGCAGATTCAGAAAATCAAAGCCCAACTGAAGGCTCTTGAAATCAAGATGAGTATGCCTAAAAAGGAGAAGAACAAAAATGCGTGATCAGCTTTCCCTGTTTCCACTTGAAGAGTATGTCAAAGAGCCTGTTTTTGAGGAACAGGCAGGAGGCATACTCGAACACAATCTGGGACCAGAGAATGCCGCTGCGGTTGTAAAGGCTTTGGGTGGGCTGTCCATCAAAATCCCCAGTCACCCCAAAGGTACAGACTATGTTTTTTTCGAGCAAAAGCTGGGGTCAGAACTGGCCCAGCTTTTGATAGATAAATTTGCGGGTGAGGAAATTTACATCAGCCGCAATCACTCTGAAGAAGTGTGGACCCAACATCAGCAAGTGATTAAAACATTTCGGGACTTTGTTGCCAAGGGCAACTCGCGCCGCCGTGCTGTTCAGCAGACGGCCCTGCAGCTCCAGCGGAGTGGACGGCATATCTACCGGATACTTGATGAATACAAGAGTTGAGTTAGTCTTGCAGATCAAATGCTTGCTTAATTTTCTTCTTTTCTTTTTGGATTTTCATAATCTCTGATACTTGTTTACCGTCAATTTGACGAGAGTTGCCCTCTGACTTATACGCTTGTTTTGCTGCACTTTTCGCTTCAGTTTCCTTGTCGCTTAGAGTGTTGTAGCGTTGCTGGGCAACTGGTAACAGTTCTTTGTTTAGTTCAGCATCAACGATTTTCATAAGGCACACCTTTATCGGCGTTCAAGAACATGGTGCGCATTTTTGCTTCTAATTGGCGAGCATCTTCTGAATTGCTATTGAAAATATAAGGCTTGCTCCCAAAAAAAGGGCATCTGAGGGTAATGGTTCCAGATACCAGATGCAATGATAGATCGGCATTATATTGTTGGTTTTCAACAGTTATTTTGACCCCTCTGCGCTGGTAAATAGCCATTAGTGGGTTTATCCCATTGAGAGGCTTAAGCCCTTCCCTTGAAGAAGAGAAATCCATAGGGGTTTCAATCGTTAATAAATTTGTTGTATTTAATGCATTTACAGCCAATAGAGTCATAAATAACCTCTTGTTTTTAGGGTCTGCTCTGATCTTATCACAGCAAGAGTTAGTTGTTTGACCAATGTCACCACGACACATCGCCTTATTTTTCGGCATTATTTCTACAATGCGAGGTAATTGCCCATGTCTCAACTGACCCACAACTTTACTCTGTCCGAACTCACCGTCTCTCAAACTGCTGCCCGTCGTGGCCTGAATAACACCCCTGGACCTATTCAAACGGCCAATCTCAAACTCTTGTGCGTGCAGGCTTTGCAGCCCCTGCGCGATAAGCTCAATAAGCCCATTATTGTCACCAGTGGATACCGCTCGCCTGTGGTCAATCGTGCAATTGGTGGTGCTACCAACTCGGCACACATGTCCGGCTTAGCTGCCGACATCTATGTGCCAGGTATGTCATCCGCTGAACTCATGAAACGGATTCACACCATGGGCCTGCCCGTTGATCAGGTGATTGATGAATTTGGCTCCTGGGTCCATGTAGCTGTGCCCGCCAAAGGTCAGCCCGCTCGCCGTGAATATTTGATTGCCCGTTACCAAAATGGTGGGGCTGTCTACAGTGTGGCCAAGTTCTGATGAGGTGCAAATTTCACCTTGGAAAGCAGGGCTATCATTTCTATTTCGGGAGCTATACAAGTTCTCCTTACTATTCTCTTCAATTGGCTGAAGAAGCCTTTGAAATCTGGGCAAACCCCAGCAACCCTGAATACCAAAAAGCCCTGGAGGAAGCGCAAAAATGAAGCCGTGGTACAAATCCAAAACCATCTTGGTCAATGCTGTGGCAGCTGCCCTGACCGCCCTCGAAGCCAGTACCGGAATGCTCAAACCCATTCTGGGAGACAGCTTCTATCTCATTGTTGCCGTGGGCCTCCCGGTGGTGAATGCCATGTTGCGCACCGTGACCACACAGCCCCTCGGAAAGCCTGAAGCTCCAGACGAGCACGGGGGGCTGCTGTGACAGATATGACGCTCAATCTGGCATGGGGTCAGATTACTTGGGTTATGGGCATTGTCTTTGCTTGGTCTGCTTTCCTGATTGGAATTATTACCGGGCTAGTAGCAAAGATTGTCTCCAATTTTGAAAAAAAAATCACGGATGACAATGTCCAGCTCAAAGCCAGAGTAGAGCTTGTGGACCTTGAGTACAGAAAGCTCTTGGTCGAATTGCCGATCCAGTACCAACGCCGAGAAGATACGATTCGCGACCAAACCGTTATCAACGGCAAGCTGGACAAACTGTATGAACTCATTTTGGAGACAAAGACCGATGCCCGATAACTTAGATATCCACCGTGCAGAACGGGAGTTTCTTCGCTGGATTATCATCACAGCCCTGTGGCACGCCCGCCCCTATGGCTGTCATGAACGGATCATTCTTCGTGCGGCTCAGGATATGCCGTTGCAAATCACCACTGACCAATTGCGCCAAGAAATGGATTATGTCGAAGAAAGCGGCTTTTGCAAAATAGACAAAAGTGGGGAGCTTTGGCACGCTAAAATCACCCCCAAAGGCACAGATCTTGTAGATTACCGGGAAGATTGCCCCAAGGGCATTGCCCGCCCACCTAAGTGGTAAACCCCATGTCAAAACCCTCCAAAGTTGAACTGATGCCAACCGAAGTGCGCGACTGGCTGGATAAAGCCCTGATTGACCGCTCGTTTTCTGGCTACAAGGAACTCGAAGCCCTGATGAAAGAAAGAGGGTTTGACATCAGTCACGCCGCCATCCATCGCCACGGCCAAAAACTTGAGCGTCGATTGCAGGCTATCAAAACCAGCACCGAAGCGGCCAAGCTGATTGCCGAGGCAGCTCCCGATCAGGCTGACCACCGCAGCGCCGCCACCACGGCCCTGATTCAAACATCTCTCTTTGACGCCCTGGTGGATGTGCAAGAGGCAGAAGAAACCCTCGATCCAGTCAAGAAGGTCAAGCTTTTGGCTGGGGCTGCAGCCGCCTTTTCCATGCTCGCAAAATCCAGCCTGGCACAAAAGCAGTGGGAGGAAAAAGTCAGGATAAAGCTGGATGCCCTGGAAAAAGCTGCTCAACAGGAAACGGGCGAGAAAAAGACCGTCACGCTTGAAATCCTGAATATGATTCGCAAAGAAGTCTACGGTGTTTGAAGGAGTACCCCATGTCTGATCTCTGCCCCATTTGTCCCTATCTCAGGAGCGCGTTTACTCTCGAAACGGGCCTTGGCTGGAGTGCCTATCACGGCAACTCTATCGAAGTGCTGAAGTCCCTGCCAGAAGGCTCTGTCGATGCCTTGATCTCTGACCCGCCTTACGGAACTGGTGCCAATACTCTGATGGGCCGTCTGAAGCCTTCTTCGGAAAAATACCGCAGCACAGGGGCCGCCCCTCTGCCAGATATTGACGGGGACTCGCTCATGCCTGAAGCCTGGCAGGATATGATGGGTCAGATATTGCGCAGATCCTACCGGGTTCTCAAACCAGGAGCAACAGTGCTGCTGTTTTGCGATTGGCGTAGCCTGCCCAGTCTAATCAACGTGGTCAGCTATTCAGGTTTTGCCCTGCAGGCGGTCCCAGTCTGGGACAAAGGCCGGGGCTCACGCCCGCGCAAGAATGGTTTTCGCTCTCAATCCGAGCTGATTCTCTGGGCCAAAAAGCCAGGTGTTTTAGATGGCCCTGAACCCCCGGTCTATCTGGATGGGGTGCTGAAGCATTCCACTTTGAGCAATCACAAGCAGCACTTGACCCAAAAGCCGCTCCCATTGATGAAAGAACTGGTGCGCGTTGTGCCCAAGAAGGGGCTGGTTTTAGACCCCTTTCAAGGCAGTGGCACCACTGGCGTTGCTGCACTGGAGCAGGGGCTGACGTATATCGGGATTGAATCAGTGCCCGAATACCACAAGATTGCCTGTGAAAGACTGGCTGCATCCCAAGCCCGCGCCGCTTGAGGTAAATTTTGTCTATCCTTCTTCCCTACCAAAAAACCTATCTGGCAGACAAATCGCGATTCAAAGCGGGGATGTTTGCCCGTCAAACAGGGAAGACATTCACTACAACCCTCGAAGCCACCGACGATTGCATGGAGGCTGAAGCCACAGGCCGCATCTCTCGCTGGACCATTCTTTCGGGCTCAAAGGCCCAGGCCAAAGAGGCCATCGATACGGGTGTGAAATTGCATTTAAACGCTTATCGAACGGTGTTTGAATACCTCGAACAGCCCTTTGATGAAGACATCGACGAACTGGCCTATGAAGTTCGCTTCAAAGGGGGTTCCCGTATTCGTGCTGTGGCCGCCAACCCCGCCACAGCCCGTGGCAAATCCGACAATATTATCCTAGATGAATTTGGCTTTCACAAAGACAATCGCGCCATTTGGCGGGCCTTATTCCCCATTATTTCCAGACGTGATCTGAAGCTGCGTGTCATCTCAACCCCCAATGGTATGGGTGACAAATTCTTTGAAGTCATGAACTCGGAAAAGATGGGCCGAGTTTTCTCCCGGCATGTCATCGACATTTATCAGGCGGTGGCTCAGGGCCTGGACCGCGACATTGAAGAGCTGCGCGATGGGATGAATGACCCCGATGGCTGGGCCCAGGAGTTTGAATGCAGATTCATTGACGCAGCCACAGCTTGGTTAACCTTTGAGCTGATTGATGCGTGTGAAGATCCCTTGGCGGGCATGCCCGAAGAGTATCAAGGGGGGCTGTGCTTTGTCGGGATGGACTTTGGCCGCCGCCGTGACTTGACCACCATTTATGTGCTCGAAGACGTCGAGGGCGTCTTGTGGCTGCGCGAATGGGTCGAACTGGAGCGTAAACCCTTTCGGGAGCAATTGGCCGAGCTGGATCGCATCTTTAAAACCTATCGGGTGGTGCGGGCTGCACTTGACCAGACGGGTATGGGAGAAATGCCTGTCGAAGAAGCCAAAGCGGCACACGGCTCCAGCCGGATTCTGGGGGTTTTGTTTCAAGGCCCGGCCAAAATGGAAATGGCCACAGCCCTGAAGCAGCGAATGGAAGACCGGCAATTGAAGCTGCCAAAACGCTCTGAGCTGCGAGATGACTTGCACTCTGTTTCTAAGCGGGTTGGCCCGACTGGCATCCCTCAGATTTCTGCTCCGCGCATCAATGGATCACATGCTGACCGTTTCTGGGCATTGGGTTTGGCCTGTATGGCGGCCTCCAGTGCCGAAATGCCAGACTTTAACAAAATTCAAACCACAGGGGAATTCACCCAGCAGGAAAGTGGCCTGTGGCTGCCAACTTGGGGAACAGTAGAAGGAGCACGTTATGACGGATACTGAGGCCAAAACCACACGGCCCGAACTCAACGAAATTGCCAGTACCAACGATGGCCGGGATATTACCAGAGGATTTGTCGAAGCCCTGCATTACCTGAGCCCCACCGACAAAGTTTTGCAACAGGCGGGAGGCCTGGAATCGTATGAGGAGCTGCTCAAAGACGATCAGGTTTCTGCTACCTTTGCCCAGCGCAGAAATGCAGTGCTTGCCCGCCCATGGACAGTGACACCAGGGGGCACCAAGCGTCAGGACAAATTGGCGGCTAAACTGGTCCAAGAAACCTTGAAGGCCCTGCCTTGGGACACGATCACCGACCATATGCTTTACGCCAGGTTGTACGGCTATGCTGTGGCCGAAGTCATGTGGGTTGTTAATAGCCTGGTCAAAATCTCAGACATTCGCGTGCGTGACCGCCGCCGCTTTGTTTTCGCCCCCGACAACTCCCTTAAAATGCTCACCCACAGAAACCCCAATGGCGAGGTTTTGCCTGATCGCAAGTTCTGGGTTTCGAGTGTTGGCGCTAGCCACAACGATGAACCTTATGGCCTGGGCCTGGGCCATGCGCTCTATTGGCCCGTCTTTTTTAAACGCAACGGGGCCCGCTTTTGGGCCAAGTTTATGGAAAAATTTGCATCGCCCACCGCCATGGGAACCTTTCCCGCTGGGGCCTCAGATTCAGAGCGTCAGAAGCTCTTGGGGGCGGTTCGGGCTGTGGCAATGGATTCAGGGATTATCATTCCCGAAGGTACTCAAATTCAACTCCTCGAAGCCACACGGGGCGGGAATGCCTCTTATGGAGAATGGCTCCATTATTGGGATAGCGCAATTGCCAAGGTCATCCTCGGCCAAACCATGACCACCGAAGACGGGAGCAGCTATTCCCAAGCCACGGTGCATTATGCGGTTCGCCAAGATTTGGTAAAAGCTGATGCCGACTTGGTTTCTCAAACTGCTAACAGCTCTTGGGTGCGCTGGCTGGTTGACTACAATTTTGCTGGGGCTGCTTATCCTCAGGTCTGGCGAGATATGGAAGACGCCGAAGATCTGGAGCAGCGCTCAACCCGAGACAAAACCCTCTTTGACATGGGATTCAAACTCACCCCCGAAGCCGTGACCCGTATCTATGGCGACGATTATGAGCCCATCGAACCCCCGCAGCCAGAAACGAAGCCCGATCCCATTCCCGCCAAACAAGAACAGACCGCCCCGGCCCTAGCCGAAGGCGACGAAATTGACTTGACCCCCAGCCCAGTTGAGCCCCTGGCCAATGCACTGGACCAACAAAGTGCGCCTGCCTGGCGTAAAATTCTGGACCACATTCAGCAGCTGGTAAACAGCGCCCCCGATCTCCCGACTCTGCGTGATGCTCTTTTAAATGCCTATGCAGAGCTGCCCGGCGATGAACTTGGGGATGTGATGGCCTTGGCCATGCTGACCGCTGAACTGGCGGGACGGTACGATGTTGAACAGGAATCCGCCGATGACTGAGCCCGCGATCTCAGGCGTCTTTCGGGAGCCCTTTCAAGAACAGGTGGCCTTCTTTCGGCAGAAACTTGGCAATCTGGTTCCCACTGAGCGCTGGACAGACATGCAAAAAGAAGCGCATGACAAGGGCTTTATGGTGGCAGGCGCTGCCAAAGCGGATTTGCTGTCTGACCTTGCCGCTGCCGTGGACAAAGCGATCAGCCAGGGCACAAGTTTGGGCGCTTTTCGCAAAGACTTCAAAAGCATTACTGCCCGCCATGGCTGGGATTACCGTGGGGAATTCAACTGGCGCACAAAGGTCATTTACCAAACCAATATGGCCACCAGTTATGCTGCCGGACGCTTGGCCCAGCTCCGTGATGCCGAATTCACTCACTGGGAATACATTCACAGCAATGCCGTGGCCCACCCGCGTAAGCAGCACTTGGGTTGGAATGGTCTGGTACTCTCTGCAGATGATCCGTTTTGGAATGCGCACTACCCACCCAATGGCTGGGGCTGTCAGTGCCGGGTAAGAGGCCGGAACAATCCAGATAAAGTGGGGCAGGCCCCTGATGACGAGATTGACCCCCGCACGGGTGAGCCAGTGGGCATAGACAAGGGTTGGGGTTATATGCCCGGCAATACTGTCAGCGCCACAGTGACGTCCTTGGCCGCTCGCACCGTGCAATGGAAATATGAGCTGGCAAAGGCTTATCTGGAGAATTTACCGGAAGGGCTCAAAGACCAATTTTCCCGCTCTATGCGTGATTTGCCATCAACAAGAGACGCGGCAAGGCAGTTTGCTGGGCGCGTATTGGATGATCGCAATCATACCGAATACCAGTCTATGGGCCTGCTGACATCTGAAGATGTCTCTAAAATTCAGGAATTGAAAGGCCTTGATGTGGCTGGGTATGATTTTGCGCTTGACCCGTCTTCGGTAAGACATATCCAGAAAAAACATGGAGACTTAAAATCTGAAGCCTTGCGTGGTCAAAGAGCAGTCACAAAGGAAGACTATGAAAAGATTCCTGAATTACTCAACTCACCAGATGAAATTACAGACTCAGGCTTATCTCATACTACAAATAATCCATTGATCGAGTACTCAAAGGTAATTGGTCAAGATAAGTATTCGCTGGTGCTTGAATATCGTAAGAAACGAAAGATGTTGGTTTCGACAACATTCTACATTCAAGGGGGGAATTAAGATGATTTGGCAGGAGCTGCAACGGTACGTGCTTTTCAGCCTTATCCCTACGTCCGAAACGCTTCGCAGTAGTTCCCCTGCCATTTCTATTATACCCTGAGAGCCATTATGTCTAACAACACAGCCCAAACCCTTTTCCCCGAAGAAGTAGAGATGTTGGTCAACCATTTCAGGCACCAGACCGGCAATCCCAGAATTGAATCCTTTCTCTCGCTAAACAATCCCAACCTTTGGCTGATTGGCCAGCAAGTGGGCTCCAGTTTGCATGTGATCGCAGAGTATGAAAAGTTTGACCTGGAGCTGAAAATACTCAAGGGAGACGATTTTTTCTGATGCAATTTGACATCAAGCTTGATGATTCAATGGTGCTCAACTCCCTGCGCCGCTTGCAACTTAAGACCAGCAACCTTAAGCCTGTGATGTCTGAAATAGGGGAAGAGATGCTGGAGAGTGTCAAGAAGCGCTTTGAAACCAGTACAGGCCCAGACGGTCAAAAGTGGGCCGCAAACAAAGAAAGCACGCTCCTGAAAATGCTCAGCCAGACCAAAGGCAATTTCAAAATTAAGACAGTCACAAGTAAATCTGGGAGCAAACGGGAAATTAAGGTGGGAGGACTGAGAAAAAAAGGTCAGGAACGTGTCTCTGGTAAAAAGCCCTTGATTGGTGATAGCAAAGCGCTCTCAGGAACCATAAATTACCGGGCCACATCTGACTCTTTGAAAGTCGGCAGCAACATGATTTATTCGCGGGTACAGCACTTTGGCGCAGGCAAGGGGGCCTTTGGGGCAACCAGACGCGGGGCACCAATTCCTTGGGGAAGTATTCCTGGTCGCCCATATCTGGGCTTTTCGGATGAGGACCGCTCGATAATTTTAGAGACAGTTGAGAAGTATTTGAAGGCCTGAATCTCTCTGGGGATGGTGGCTATTTTCCAAGTTTTTAAACTGCTGTCACAGTTGTTCTGATAGCCACTTGTGTGGAATTGGGAAAGAATCTGCGTCTGATATTATTCGATAAAACAACGGCTTCTTGTTCTGCTGTATCCTGATCAGCAAATTCCGCAACGAAAGAAAAGCGATTTTCGACAAACTCCCTGCCAAGAGCTGTTTCGGCTTGTCGTAAATGTATGAGTTCAAAATCAGGGGGCATGGTAAATCTTGAGTTTGCGCTAATGAAATCTGTAAGTTCTTGAGTAAAATCAGGAAGAGGTGTGGGTAGATCTTCCAAAAAATCATATCTAATTTGAAAATTAGCCATATTGTTTACTGCTTAAGCCTCGCATTTTTTAAATTCCAAGATCTAATGTTACCTTCTTTTCCTAATATATGAAAACAAAACCCGTTTAACCCCGTTTGAAAGCCGTTTAAATTTTGTTTTGACCAGCTTGGTGGTATAAAGAGAGTATTCAGATCTGACACCGGCCTTAAAATCGATTCTACGGCGTCTCGCTATTCTCCTTCTAAACTATCCCCGGTGTGAAGTATGTCACCACGACACCACACCGCCTTGCCGCCTACGATGGGGGCATGAATCAAGCACTTTCTCCCCAAACACCCACCCACAATCTTCGCCCGGCCCGCATTCACGCGCTGAAAGCAGGCACTTGGCAGAGCTTGGGTGGCGCTGTTTCCCTTTCCCTTTTTGACCTGGCTCATATCGCTGAGTCTTATAATCCCGCTTTACACGAAGCTCCTGTCGTGATTGGCCACCCGGCAACGGATGACCCTGCTTTTGGCTGGGTGCGTTCAGTTGATTTGCAATCAGATGGCTTGTGGCTGAATACGGAGCTGCTGCCTGAGATGGCAGATCTCGTCAAGCGGAGTTTGTACAAAAAGGTATCTGTATCGCTGTATCCACCTGATGCTCCTGCCAATCCTGTGCCCGGTGGTTATTCCATCAAGCACTTGGGTTTTCTGGGAGCACAGCCGCCAGCGGTCAAAGGGCTTCAGGGAGTGGTGCTCAATAGCGAGTCTGATCAGACGATTATCATCGAATTCGAGGAGGCCCGTATGGGTGACGAAAACAAAGACCCTGCCTTGGCGCTGGCTGAAAAGCAAGCGAGCTTAGCACAAGAACAGCAGGTACTGACTCAGAAAAAAACTGAGATCGACCTGGCTGAACAAAATTTGACCAAGCGCGAACGCGACCTGCGTCAAAAAGAATGGGGCATCCAGCTCGATTCTCATATCCAGGCTGGGCGCTTGCTGCCCAAAGACAAGGCTCAAGTCTTGGCTTTTATGGAAGGTCTTCATGGCCAAAATGTGGATCTCGGCGAAGGTGAAAAACCCATGCTGGATTCATTCAAGGAATTTTTGGCGGCCCTGCCTGCCCAGGTCAATCTGAGCGAAGTCGCCCCCGCAGACAAGGCGGCCACGCCCCCTGTCGCTGTTAACTTCGCAGCCCCTGCCGGTTATGAAGTCGACGCCCAAAGCTTGGCTCTTCATCAGAAAGCCAAGGAATGGATGTCTAAAAACCCAGGCAAACTCTATACCGAAGCCATTCGCGCTATTGAAGGAGGTGCTGCCTAAATGTCAGCCCAATACCGTTCTGTTCTCACTCTATCTTTGGTTGCTGTGGCTGCCCTGACAGCCAATCGTTTTGTTTCCCCTACCCGTGGCCTGCCTTCGGATGGGGGGAATACCTTGGGCGTGGCTTTGACCGATGCCGCCATTGGTCAAACAGCCCCAGTCGTTACGCTGGGCACAGCGCCCGCTGAAGCTTCTGCTGCAATTGCCGAAGGGGCCTTGGTCGAGGTGGGTGCCGATGGCCGCATTGAAACCCTTGATGCTGGCGTTGCTGTGGGTCGGGCACTGCAAGAGGCAACTGGTGCAGGCCATGTCATTGAAGTCATGCTGATCCCCAATTAATCCCCAGAACACAAGGAGAAAAACCCCATGTCCCAGATGAATCCTTCACAGGCCCGTGTCATCGATCCCGTTTTGACAGAAGTGGCCCGTGGTTACAAGCACCCTGAGCGGGTGGGTATGAAGTTGTTTCCCGAAGTGCCTGTGGGCCAGCGCGGTGGGAAAATTATTCAGTTTGGAAAAGATTCTTTCAAGCTGTACCAGACAGGCAGAGCCCCCGGTGGCAATGTGGCTGTCGTGGATTATGGCTATTCAGGGTCCAGTTACTCGCTCGAACAGCACGCCATTTCTGGTAAGGTGCCCATCGAGCTGCTCGAAGAAGCCAAAGCCGTTCCAGGTATTGACCTGAGCAAAGGCGCTGTCCAACAGGCCCAGGATATTATCTCCTTGCGCCTGGAGTACCAGCAGGCCACCATTGCCAGAACAGCGGGCACCTACGCATCAGGTAACAAGGTGACTCTTTCTGGTTCCTCTCAATGGAGCCATGCCGATTCTAACCCCTCTGCAGACATTGAAACAGCCCGTGAGGCAATTCGCGCCAAAACTGGGTTTTATCCCAATATCACACTGCTTTCACCCAAGGCTTTTTCAGCATTAAAAGTCCACACCCGTATTCTCGACCGGATGAAATACACAGGTCGGGATTCGCTCACAACAGACATGCTGGCCAAACTCTGGGACATTGACGAAGTTGTGGTTGGCAAAGGTGTTACGGCATCGGATGCAGGCGTGTTCTCAGATATCTGGGGCAAAGATGTCATCTTGGCCTATGTCGCCACCGGAAACCTGGCATCCATGGGCACCCCCAGCTATGGCTATACCTACCGCTTGCGCAATTACCCGATTGCCGAGCAAGGTTATTACGCAGCTGGCAGCCGTTCATGGTTCTATCCCGTGATTGATGAAGTTTCGCCCGTGATTGCAGGGGCTGAAGCGGGCTATCTGATCACCAACGCGGTGGCCTAAGCCGATGAAAGTCAAAGTAATCATTGATTCTCTCAAGCACGACGGCGAGATGGTTGTCAAGGGCGACGTGCTTGATCTACCCAAAGCCCAGGCCCAGGCTCTGCTGGACAGCGGTGCTGCCCTCGAAGTGGATTTAAACGGCGTTAAAACGCCCATTAAAACCGCCAAAAAGACGGAAGCTGACAAATGAGCTACGCCACGCCCGAAGATCTGATTGCTGCTTCCCCTGCCCATCTGGTTGCCGATCTCACTGGCACTACTGAGCCGGATGAAGTGGCCATTGCTCGGGCGTTGGCAGATGCCAGTGCTGAAATTGACAGCTACCTGGCAGCCAGGTATTTTCTCCCACTTGGGACCGTACCAGAGAATCTGCGCCGCGTCAGCATTGACATCGCTCTCTATCGCCTGATGAACCTTCGGGCCTTGGGGGATATCGAAGATGCCCGCAAACGCTACGAAGATGCAGTGAAATACCTGATGGCTGTGGCCGATGGCAAGATCAGCTTGGGCCTGCCCACCGCTGATTCAGGAGCCGCCGCAGCCACAGGTATTGCCTACGTGGCCGCCCCTTCTGTCATGAGCAATTTGGGGTATTGAAGCAATGACCTGGGAGATGGAGATTGAGACCGCGATTGTGGACCGGCTGAAAATTGCCTTGGCCCCTCTGCCGGTCGAAGCGCTCCCAGACAAACCCTGGAATTTCACCCATCCCAGAGGGGCTGCTTTGGTGGTTTTTACTGGAGCAGATCCCGCCGAGGGGGTGGATCTTTACACCTCGGCCCAGCCCGTGACTTTGAGTTATGAGGTGGTTTTGCTCTCGCGCTCATTGCGGGACAACGCCGGACTATACCCGATGCTCGAAGCTGCCCGCAAAGCCCTGCTGGGTTGGCGGCCCGAAGATTCCGGCCTCACCCCCTTTCGCATGGGCCGGGTCACGAATCAAGGGTACGAAGACAGCGCCTGGCGCATGAGCCTGATACTCACTACCCAAGCCATGTGGGTGGATGATGCAGAGCCCACTATCGGGCCGCTACTTAAGGAATTAACTTTTGAGGAGATTTAACTGATGGCAAGCTACACCTATTCCGGCCCGCCCTCTGGAACCACTTTAAACGATGGGCGCGAAGTGCTGTTTTATGATGGCAAGACCTACGACCTGCCTGCTGAAAACGAGTACGTTTTATCTTTGGTTGCTCAAAAGCGCCTGGCACCCACCAAAGCCACCCCCAACCAAGTCAAAGCCCCCTCCAACCAAGTCAAAGCCCCCAAAGAGAAGGAGAAAGTCTGATGGCTGTAAATTACCTGCATGGTGTAGAAACCATCGAAAACGACAAAGGCCCCCGCCCGATTCGCACAGTCAAAACAGCTGTGGTGGGCCTGATTGGCACTGCCCCCATGGGTGCAATCAACGAGCCGATTGTCATCAACAGCGACCGCGATGTGGCCCAATTTGGCCCCATGACCCCCGGCTTTACCATCCCCCAGGCCTTGGACGCCATCTTTGATCAAGGGGCGGGCACGGTGATTGTGATCAACGTCTTGGACCCCGATACCCACAAAACAGCAGTGGCAGACGAAGCCGTTACCTTCAGTACCACCACAAACAAAGTCAAACTGGACAATCCCCATGTGGCTAATCTGGTGCTGAAAAACAATGCCGGTGATGTGACCTATGTGCTCAACACCGATTACAAAGTGAATCTCGTCACTGGCGAGCTTGAGCGCGTGGTCGGCGGGGCCATTGCCAGCGGTGGGGCAGCCAAAGCCAGCTATGATTATGCCGATCCCACTGAAGTGGTTGCAGCGGATATTATCGGGGAAGTGACTGTGGGCGGCCTGCGCACGGGAATCAAGGCCCTCGAAGACACATATAACCTCTTTGGATTCTTTGCCAAGATCCTGATTTCACCTGTCTTCTGCACCCAAAACAGCGTTGCCGCAGAGATGATCAGCATGGCTGTCAAACTGCGTGCTTTTGCCTTGATTGATGCACCGATTGGCACCACCCCGGCCCAGGCCATCACCGGACGCGGCCCCAGTGGTTCGATCAACTTCAATACCAGCTCTGAGCGGGCAATTCTCTGCTATCCCCATCTCAAGGTCTACGACCCTGTACTGGATGAAAACCGCCTGGAGCCCTTTAGCCAGCGCTTGGCTGGGGTGATGTGTCGCCGCGATGTGGACAACGGTTATTGGTGGTCGCCCTCCAATATGGAAATCTTGGGTATTGTCGGAGCCGAACGCTCCATTTCTGCACGGGTCAACGATCCCAATACCGAAGCCAACCAGCTCAACGAAGCGGGCATCATGACCATTTTCAACAGCTTTGGCACGGGTCTGCGCACCTGGGGCAACCGCAGCGCCGCTTTCCCCAGCAATACCAGCCCCAAGAATTTCATCTCTGTGCGCCGCACTGCTGATGTGCTGCATGAATCGGTTGAATTTGCCATGCTGCAATTCATCGACTATCCCATTGATGATGTCTTAATTGACGCCATTTTGCAGAGTGCCAATGCCTTTGTTCGCACCCTGATTGGCCGTGGGGCTATTATCGACGGCCTGGTTACATACGACCCGGCCAAGAACCCGCCCACGGAAATTGCTGCCGGGCACCTCACTTTTGACGTGACATTTGTCCCACCGACCCCGGCTGAGCGTATCACGTTTGAATCTTTTATCGACATCAACCTGCTGGCTGGCCTCGGGGCCGCCGCTTAATACTAAAGGAGAAAACCCCCCGTGGCTAAAATCGAAATTAACCGCCTGGTCAATGCCAATTGTTTCTTTGATGGGAACAATCTGCTGGGGCGCGTCGAAGAAATCACCCTGCCTGAAATCAAGATGAAAATGGCCGAACACAAGGCCTTGGGAATGGTGGGCTCTATCGAAGCCTTCTCAGGTTTTGAAAAGCTCGAAGGCAAGATCAAGTGGTCCAGCCTCTATCCCGATGTCATGAAAAAAACGGCCAATCCCTTCAAGGCAGCACAGGTTCAGGTTCGGGGTTCTTTGGAATCCTGGACCGGCCAAGGCCGCACAGCTCAGGCCAAAGTGGTCATTACCTTGACCCTGACCTTTAAGAAATTCCCCGGTGGCAATTTCAAGCCCCAGGACAATGTCGAGATGGAGACCGATTACGCCTGCACCTACATGAAGCAGACCGTGAACGGTGAAGACATTGTGGAAATTGATGTGCTCGAAAACATCTACAAAGTGGGTGGCGTGGATATGCTCACGCAATACCGCTCGAATATTGGGGGTTAGACTAAACCATGGAACCTACAACCCAAACCACTGAATCCCAGGAAGCCAAGCCCACCCAAATTGAAGTGCCCCTGTCTGATGGCCGCACTGCGATTGTGCGCAAAGGCAAAGGAAAACAGCTCAGAAACGCGATGCGAATCACCGATGACCCCAATGAGTTTGGCATGATTCTGGCTGCCGACTGTACGACTATCAACGGCGAATCCCTGAGCTACGAAGACGAGTTTTTGGAGATGGATCTTGAAGACTGTAATGCCCTGATCCAGGCTTCCAACAAACTCATGGGAAAGTAGCAATTCCCTCCCCTCAACAACTCATTCACCTCAGCCATGTCACTGGGGCCAGCCCATCTGAAATAGATGCAATGGATATCGACGACCTGGCGTGGTGGTGTGACGAGTCAATCAAGTACTGGAACTTTATCAACACCCCCAAGGAGGATTAATCCATGTCTGACATGCTTTTGGCCATGTTGTTAACTCTCAAAGACATGGCCAGTGGTCCTTTGGGGCAGTTTCAGGGCAATGTGAAAAAGCTGAGTCATGACTTGATGGCCACAGGTGTTGTTTCAAGAGCAATGGGGCAAGGGATTCTCAATGGCTTAAAAGCGCCTATTGCGGCTTTTGCTGAAGCTGAAGACGCGGCAACCCGCCTGCGAGTTTCGATGATGGACTCCAAAGGCATCTCAAAAGGCTTTGAGCAGGTCAACAAACTGGCCACAGATCTGGGCAATAAATTGCCAGGCACGACCGCAGATTTCCAAGAAATGATGACAGCTCTGAATCAGCAGGGGGTGTCTGCTCAATCCATTCTTGGCGGGGTTGGCAAGTCAGCCGCTTATCTGGGTGTTCAGTTAAAAATGCCTTATAGAGACGCTGCTATCTTTGCCGCCAAAGTAGGTGAGGCGGCTGGGGTGGCAGCCAAAGACATGGAAAAGTTTATGGATACCATTCAGCGCACAGCCAATCTGGGTGTTGAAACCACAGAGATGCAGTATGCCTTTGGCCGTTCTGCTGGTGCATTGAAAAATGTAGGTATGCAGGGCTTGGAGTCAGCAAAATCTCTCAGTGTCATGTATGCCCAGTTGATCAAAACAGGTCTATCCGGTGAAACGGTAGGCACGAACTTTGCAGGCATGTTGGAAAACCTCAAAAAGTACCAGTACCAGATTGGCGACAAAGCAACCACGGCCCACCAGAGTCTTAAAAAACTGGGCATTGAGATGCAGTTTTTTGATAAACAGGGCAAAATGAACGGCCCGCGTGAAATGATTGCTCAGCTTGAAAAGCTCAAGAAATTGACTCCTGAGCAGCGCGCAAAAGCAATGGATGGCATTTTTGGTGGAGGCCAAGACTCTCAAATGGTTAATACGCTTGTTGCTGGAGGCGTAAAAGCCTATGACGAAATGGCTAGAAAAGCAAAAGCACAAGCCGATCTGAACGCCAAAGTTGAAGCTCAACTGCGAACCCTCAAAAATATCTGGGATTCGGCCACAGGCACTTTTACCAATATGCTTGCCACACTGGGTGAATCCATTGCGCCTGAACTCAAAGCCATGGCAGATGGTTTGGGTAAAATTTCTGAAAAGCTCCAGGCTTTTGCCAAAGCCCATCCCATGCTCACCAAGATTGTGGTAGGCCTTACGGCCATCAGTGGCGTTGCTTTGCTGGTTGGTGGAACTGCATTGATGGGTTTAGGCGCGATCTCTTCAGGAGCCCCTTTAGCTGGGGCTGCTGTGACGATTCTTTCAACCAAGTTCTATGCCCTGATGAGTTCTGTTCTGAAAAGCAGTGCGGCCATGAAAGCCTGGAATGCGGTCACTGGAGCCAAACTTGTGGCTGGTGGAAATGCCTCAGTCGGGGGAACCTTTACAAGGATGGCCACTGGGATGAAAAATTATGCTTCTTCCGTAGCCATGGCTGCGAAAGGTGGAATTGTTGCCCTTCCTGGTTTGATTATGACCAAGGCCAGTGCAATGCGTGTGGCTACGGTCGCTGGAGCAAAATGGTCCGTGCAAATGCTGACAGCAAAGCATTCTGTCAGTGGTCTTGCCAGCGCTGGATGGGCACGCATATTGACAGGATTGCGGGCTGTTGCGGTCGGCTTTCGGGCCATGGGTCTTGCTGCGCTGGCAAACCCTGTGGGTATTGCCATTGCTGCCATTGCAGTTGGGGCGGTTCTTGTTTTCAAATATTGGAAACCGATCTCTGGTTTTTTTAAAGGTTTGTGGCATGGCCTGATGGTGGGCCTGAAGCCCCTTAAACCGGCCTTTGATGCTGCCTTTGCGGCTGTTGCCCCCATTATTCAGCCCATTGTGGGCGCTTTAAAGGGCGTTTGGAACTGGCTTAAAAGCCTATTGAGCCCCGTTGATGATGTTGGCAACCGGGGTCAAAAGATGGGGGTTCAAATGGGTTTGGCTATTGCTGGCATCATAAAAAAAGGGGCGGAGATGTTGACCTATTTTACCGGGTTGCCGGGCCAGCTTTTATCTATTGGCACAAATATGATGATGGGTCTGTTAAACGGCATTACAGCAGGCGCAGGACGGGTATTGGCTAAAATTGGTGAGATTGCCAATAGCATTAAAAGCAAATTTGCGGGAATCATGGGAATCCAATCTCCTTCTCGGGTTTTCATGGGCTTTGGTCAAAACTTGGGCGCTGGCCTGGAGCTGGGAATGGTGGCCAAGGCTGCTGGTATTGCTGGGGCTGCCAAGAAACTGGCGATTGCGGCCACGCCAAACATGCCCAAAGTGGCTGCCCCGAACCTTGCTTTGGCATCTGCCAGGGGTGGCGCTGGAGGTGGCAATCAGATTACCTTTGCGCCCACGATTCAGCTTATGGCTGGGCCTGGTCTGTCTTCTGAGCAGCAGATGCAGCAAGCGGTGCGGGATCTCTATCCAGAATTCAAGCGCCTGATGGACCGCTATAGCCACGATAAGAAACGAGCCAACGCATGACCACTTGGGCCACGCTTGGGGAGACTGAAATTGAGGTCTTGTCCGGGCCTTCTGCCTTTGGGGTGAAATATGCCTCGAACTTTGCAGACATTCCCCTGATTGGCCGCAAAAGTGCATTGCAGCACACGGGTTTTGCGCCTGATGAAATCTCCTGGGCTGTTCGCTTGAATGCAGTTTGGAGCAATCCAGCGGATGAACTGCGCAAGCTCAAAGAGCACATGGATAAACACAATACGCTGTCCTTGGTGATGGGAACCGGGGAATACCGGGGCGTCTTTGTCATCAAAGATTTGGATGTGGCCTTGCAGCACACCGATCCCGAGGGAAATATTCTCGACATGGAGCTGAACATGTCTTTGCAGGAGTATACGGGAGACCCGGCCAAGCCCAATCCCCCCGGCGTGATTAAAGACACCTTGCCGATTGGGGCCATTGCCAATCCCACGGTTTTGCTGACAGAGCCCCCTGGTGGATTTCTTGAGACGCTGGATGCAGCCATGGCCACGATTGAGACCATTGGCGAGGCTTCGGCCCGCGTGAATGACATTGTGGCCAGTGCTCAGAACGGGGATATTTTGGGCGCGGTCAGCTTGGCTGGGGCCTATTCCCCTGAGCTGTTTGAAATGGCACAGATGTTGCCCATTGAAGACTTTCAGCAAATCGAAGAGATTGCAGTCATTGCCCAAGACGCTGGTGAAGTGGCCTCTGGCCTGAGTGCCGCCCAAACGGAAATCAACACAGCGGCCTTGATGCTGGAGCAGTCCACCGATCTGGGCGGGTTAAGCGCAGCAGCGGGCCACATGTCTGGAGCTGTGGGCATGTCAGCAGGAACCCAACCCGCTTTGGAACGCTTGCAGGCCTGGGGTGAAGTGGGCAGTCGTTTGGGAGGCCCCAATTGACACAATACCTGGAGCATATCACCACCGAAGGGGAGCGCTGGGACAGCATTGCCTGGAAGTATTATGGCGATGTCACGCAAATGGGTCTCCTGATTGAAACCAATCCCCAGGCCCCGATCAAACCCACCTTGCCAGCTGGCATGAAGCTCTTGATTCCCCTGATCGAGCAGCCCAAAGAAGTGCAGGGCCTGCCACCGTGGAAGTAAAGCAGGCAGTTCAACCGGCGTTTAAGCTCTTTTACAATGGCAAAGATGTCAGCAAAGATCTGGCCCCTTACGTCACCGAAATCACGTACACAGACAAGCTGACAGGCCAATCTGACGAGCTAGATATTTCCGTGATGGACCCCGATGGCCGCTGGCTGGATGCCTGGTACCCAGAAAAAGGGGCCGAAGTCCAATTGGAATATGGCTATGCCCACAAAGCCTTGGTCAAGGCCGGGGCCTTTGAAGTTGATGAAATTGAGATCGAAGGGCCCCCCGCTGCTGTGCGTATTCGCGCACTCTCAGCAGGCCTGAGCCGTCAGGCCCGCACCCGGATTGGCAAGGCGTATGAAAAAACCACCCTCAAAGGGATCGTCGATAAGGTTGCCAAGCGGCTCAAAGCCAAGGTCAGTGGGCAGATTGCAGATATTCAGATTCCCAAGGCCACCCAGTATGGCGAGACCGATTGGGTCTTTCTGATACGTTTGTGCCGTGAGTATGGGTATGAAGTTAAGCTGACAAATAACAACCAAACTTTGGTGGTCGCCAAGCTCAAAGACCTTGCCACTCAAAAGGCCATCCGGGTAATCACACCTGCAGATTTATCCAGCTACCAATACCGGGACAAAATCACAGAAGTGCCCGCCAAAACTGAGGTAAAGCACCATGACCCACAAAAGAAAAAGCTTGTTACAGGTGACGCTCAGGCCCAAACGCAAGACAAAACCGCCAGCGATACGCGCAAAAAGGTGGTCCCCGTCAAGACGCCAGGTCAAGCCAAAGAAGTGGCCCAAGCTGAGCAAGAGCGGCATGAAATCGACAAAACCAGTTTTACTCTCACTCTGTGGGGAGATGAAAGTTTGGTGGCAGGGGCTAGAGTAACGGTGGCCAAATTCGGCAAACTCAATGGCGAATACATGATTATCGAGGCCAAACATACCCTTTCGCGCAGTGGTTACAGTACAGAAACCCAAATGAAGCGGGTGGCGGCATGAGCGAAACCTTTCATGAATCAGCTGTTACCCTGCGTTATGGCCTAATCGAAGAGATCGACGAAGACAAATACTTGGTCAAGGTCAAGCTCCTCGATCTGGACGATATGATTACCCACTGGCTGCCACTGGCTGCCTCAGTCACCCAAGACGACAAGAGCCAAGACACCATCGACATCGGCACCCAGGTTGCGCTCTTGCTGGATTCCAGGGGCGAAGAAGGCATTATCATCGGGGCGGTCTATTCAGACGAAGATCCACCCCCGGCCCCATCCAAAGACAAATGGCACCGCAAGTTTAAAGACGGTACCATCATTGAATATGACCGCTCTGCTCACATTCTCAAGGTGGATGCCCAAGGCGAAATTACCATCAAAGCGAGCGGGCCCGTGAAAGTCGAAGGTCAAAACGTGACCGTGAAAGGCACACAGGTCAAAATTGAAGCCCAGATCTGTGAGATAGATGCCCCGCTCACGAAGGTGAATAATATCTTGGTTCAGGGCAAGATTATCTTTCCTCCCCCGGCCCCGGTGTGAAGCATGTCACCACGACCATTTCAGGCATTCAGACCTATTCTGGTATCAGAGGTATTCCATGATTCTTTACCCCGGCAGGCCCATTCTTTACCGTCTCCCCCTCGAAGAGCCCGAAGGCGCTTTTCAAGTGGTCGGAGCTTTGGCCATGTCTGCTGATGCTGGGGATTTGACTGTGTTTATCCTAGACCCAGCCGGTGTTGGGGTTTCTTACCATGTCCCATTCTCTGAAGAGCCGTTGCCCAATACCTGGACGTGGGCTCCCGTGGACCCTGCCCCATGATTGCTACTCTCCCCACAACCGCCCATTGGCAGCCCGCCCTCGAAGGGGAAGGCTTTGTCGAGGGTATTGAAGACATTCGCCAGTGCATTCGGATTATCCTTGAAACCCCGCTGGGCTCAGATCCCTTGCGGCCTGACTTTGGTAGCAATCTGCACTTGTACTTGGATTATCCAATTGACCGGGCCCGGCCCCATATCGTCAGGGAAACCGTTGAAGCCATTCGCAAATGGGAGACTCGCTGCACCGTTAAACGGGTCTCTGTCAGTATTGAAGAGACTTCCAGCCTTTTGATTCAAGTCTATTTCATCTTGGCTGATGGGGTTGAAGACAGTGTGGAGGTGCGCCCCAGGTGAGCACCCTCCCGCAGGTTATCCACGAAGATTCAGCTCAGATTGTCGCTGAGCTGAAGGCGCAGTATGAGGCGTTGACTGAAAAGACACTCTATCCAGCTCAAGTCGAACAGCTCATGATTAACCTGATTGCCTACCGTGAGGCCCTTTTGCGGGCAGGTATCAACGATTCTGCCCGTCAAAACTTAGCCAGATATGCCCGCTCGCCTATGCTGGAATTCTTAGGCGAATTGGTGAATACCTATCGCTTGCCCGCTCAGGCAGCCCGCACCACCCTGCAATTTTCTTTAACTCTGGCACTGGTCAACAATACCCTGATTCGCAAAGGTACCCGGATTCAAGCCAACAATGGGGCCATCTTTGCCACCATTGCCGATGCCGTGATCCCTGCTGGTCAGCTTTCGGTTTTGGTAAGCGCTGAAGCGGATACACCTGGCACGGAATACAATGGCCTGTTGCCAGGCACCATTAAAGAGCCTTTTGATACCCTTCAAACGGGCTTAGAAGCCATCAACACCACCACTTCAAGTGGCGGTGCTGAGCAAGAGGATATTGAGCGTTTCCGTTTGCGGGTGATGCTGGCCATGGATCAACCATCTGCGGGTTCTGGCAAGTCTTACCGCTACATTGCCCTCAGCACAGACAGCCGGGTGATAGATGTCAGCGTTCAAGTCTTGGCCCCAGGTTGGGTACGCCTGGCAGTTTTGGCCGATGGGGATAGCGAAGAAATTGTGGCCGCTGTTGATCGGGCTGTCCGGGCAGATGACACCCGCCCCCTGACTGATCGCGTGGATGTGATTGCCGCTGTGGCAGTGGCCGCCCCCATTGAAGTCACCATAATCCCCCGGATTGGGGCCCTTGTTTCGAGTTTGCTCACAGCTTCTCAAGCTGAATTGAACCTGCACAAAATCAAGCTGGCCCGGACTCTGGGCTATGACCTGGTTGATTCAGAACTCAGCGCCAGGTTGCAAAATTTGGGTGGTATCAAAAAGGTGGTCTTGGCAGGAGCCAATGTGCCCATTCAGCCCCATCAATACGCTGTTTTGAGCTGGCCTGTACCTGAATTTACGGAGGCCGAGAGTGACTGACATTACCCCCGTACTGGCATCATCTGAGCGCTGGGCACCCATTGCCAAGCTGACCGACCGTTTTTTTAATCTGCACACCTGGAAAAACACCGTCTGGCATGTGAATTCCGCAGAAAGTGCCATGTTGCCTTTCTTGGCTGAAATGCTTGGAATCACGGACACAGCCGCTTGGCAGTCGGCTCAATCTGAAAAAGAGCGCAAAGCAATTATCAAGGCGGCCCACGCCCGCCACAGAATGCGGGGTACTTCTGCAGGTTTGATCCGCGAAGCTGCTGAAGCCGGTGGCCAGGTGCGCCGGATTATTGCTCCCCCCAATAAAACCTTTCTTTCTGCTGCTGCCACACCCGCAGAGCGCAATGCCTGGCTGGCTTTACATCCTGAATTGCGCTTGTATCCTCGCCGGGTGGCAGGTCAAAAGGAAGTGGCTCACTGCACGGGCGACTTCTTGGGCGGCAATTGTTATCCCGCCAAAGGAAGTGCTTTGTTGCGTTCTCGGCTGCGTGTCACTTTGGTTAAAAATGGGGTAGAAACAGAGTTGGAAAGCCCTGATTGGCAAATTGCAAATGTACAAAAGCAGGTCACAACTGAAATTGTGATTCCCTCGAAACGTGGCTTTGCCTCTTTTTTAGGCGGTCCTGTTAGCTTTACAGCAGCCACAGACGCCAGTCTGCGCCGCATCACGTTAAGAGATGTGGCCCTGTACAATCAGCCCTCTGCCAGTCTGGGTCTGCGCACTCTTCAGCCAGGACTCAGGCCCATAGATGCTGATGGCGAAATGATTGCCGAGGTGCGCCCGACACCCAGCAAAGCCACTTTTTTAGGGAAGTTCCTGCGTCATTCTATCCGTACAAATGCCGAGCTGGCGCAGTACCGCCGGATTAAATTATTCGATCCCAATGCCCCCGTCACCCGAGCGCGGGCCGCGTCTCACTTGGGCTATTCCCGTTTAACCATGCCCCCGCACTGTGCCTTGGTGGAAGTTGCCTTCTTTGGCAAACGCAACCCACTCATGGGGCGTTATTTGGGCAGGCCGATTGCCGCAGGTGATCGTGCGCCTTTGCAAAAATTACTCGCGAATATGCGTTTGGCGGCCCGCGCCTCCGACAGCATCGCCATCGATACCCGTATTTTCCGCCCCGTGCGGGCTGGCCATACTCTGGCAGGCTCAGCAATGGCTGGCGGCGTCACAAATCTTTAAGAGGAGTCTCCCATGGAAAAACAAGTCATTTACCGCGATCGGCAAGAATTACAGGCCACAGATATGCTCAATTCTCAGGGCTGGATGGACGAAGCCCAGCAACACCTGATCACTGATGCCATCACCCCTGAGCGTCAGTTTGTGGGGTTGGCTGTAACCATTCGCTCAGCCAGTGAAGCTGAAATTGCGCCAGGTCGTTTGTATGTTGGTACCACTGGCAAAGTTTATGCCTTGAGCGCGGCCCAGGTGGTCAGCGTTTTTTCAATGCTGCCCTTGGAAGACGAAAAATGGCTTGCTCTCTCTGTTTACGGTCAAGAAGAAGATGTGGATGTGCAAGCTCGCGACTTCCTGATTGATCTGCAAACCGGCCAAACCCAGCCTGAATCCGTTGCAATGCAACGCCGCCGAGTGGTTATCTCACATGTGGCTCAAGGCCTCGAATCCCCCACCCCTGAAAAACCGGAACCCCCGACCGGCTATACCTTGATTGCCCATGTCCGGCTGTCTCCCTCTGGCATTCAACAGATTGTATTGGCTGAATCCCGTCATTTGCCTAATTTAAACGCCATTCAAACCCGTCTCAAAGCCACCGAAGGCTGGATTACATCTGCCGGGCCCCGCATCGACCATATCGTGAGTGACATCGCAGGTCTCGGAGAAGCAGTTGCCGCCCGCGCCACTATTCAGCAAATGTTGGCAATGGCAATGGATATGGCCAGGGTCAAGGAGCGCATGGAAATTCCCGATGATTATATCTTTTATGGTGCTGACCACTATTTAAACGAAGATGAGTCAGACACTGAGGCTGTGGGCTATAGCGCATTCTTGCAAGAGGGAATTCGTCCCGCGATTGCGGCCCAAGATGAACTGGGATTGGCTTTGTTGAATCCCTTGGATGCTGCGGCAAAGCTCAGCTCAGACAATTTTCTCTTGCCCGCTTATAACGAATTGACCCGTTTGCGCATGGAAACCCGGATTGGGGATTTGACTATCAATCAATACCAATACCAAACCACAAACATGGTTCAAAAGGCCATGTCGCGTGAGCGGATTCAATATGGTGAAACCCGCACGCTCTGCACAAACTCAGGGTTTTGGCGCAGTGGTCAATACGACCCTATCACAGGTATTTACCGTATTAACGGAGAGACCTGGGAAGTTGACCCTGCATACCGTCAAAATATGATCTTGCAAGTCGGGCAAGTTCGAGCAACTCAGTTTTGGAATACCACCTTTAACGAAACTTACTGGGATGCAGTTACCACAACGCATACCGTGCAGGGCTCTGTGCTGGCTCAAACAATATTGATGGCCCAAACTGGCTGGCTTACTTCTGTTGAAGTTTATTTCAGCAGTGTTGATGCCGCTGGCGGCATGACCTTGATTCTGACTGATGCCAGCCGTGGACAGCCCGATCTGGATTATGGTGTGGCCCGAGTGGTGTTGGCTGCAAACGCTCTCTCTGCTGGCTGGAAAAAAATCACCTTCCCACGCCCGGTCTTTGTTGAGTCTGGCCGCCGCTATGCCATTGTTTTGGTCTCGGGAGCACAGCACAAAGTTGGTTACACGCAAGGCACAGATTACACCCAAGGCGTTTTGATGTATGCCCAAGATGGTGCCTATTTCACAGAGGCAGCGGATCGTGATTTGATGCTGCGGCTCAATTTCGCCCAATTCACCACACCCAGGGCTGTCATTCAAATGGAGCCGCTTCAGTTGGCTGGTGGCATTGGCGATTTGGATATGCTTTATGAAGGCGTCACCCCTGATGGTACCCAAATTTATTGGGAATACCAAGTGGCGGGAATCTGGTATCCAATCAAAGAAGGCAGCGCTGAAAATATTGCCTCCCTGCCTGCATTGTTGCCCATTCGCGCTGTTTTTGTGGGGACCACAGATCTCATGCCTGGCCTGCTTTTGCCTTCTGCCCAGGTGGTTGTATCCCGTATGGGGACAAGTTTCACGCATTTTTCAACCGAAAGAACTTTGGGCACAGCCAGTGATCATATCGTGGTTCGTTTGCTGCTCGAAGATTTCAACCCCACCCCTCACACAGCCAATTGTCAATTGGTGATTGGGGGAAGCCCTGTCAGCTCAAGCAGCTCAAAAGACGAAATTGTGGATTCTCGCTCTCGCTGGCGCGAATATACCTTTAATTTAGGGGCGACCACCACTGAGTACGTTATTAAAATTACGGGCTCCACCAGCAATTGGCGTCAATCTTGGCATGTGGCCGAACGCTATGACCTGGCACTGTAAGGCAGGTTAAAACCATGGCCACAGAATACCAGCGCTACCAGATGCAGGACGGGAAAACCCGTCTTGGGCAGGAATATTTCAACCCAGTTTGGCAAGCATTGGATGCCCGTTTAGATCGATTGGAGCAAGTCAGACTGGACTGGGAGTCGGCAGTTGCAGATATTCAGCAATTTGGTTTGGAGAGAATTGATGCAACAATTGCGCCTATTCTCGCTGAAGCCCAGGCCCTGCTTGTGGAAATTCAGACACTTTATTCTGAGCTTATGCAACTGGTCGAGGATATTGACATCCAGGGCCAGATTGACACATCTCTTGCCGCGCAAACGGCTTGGGTTGAAGGTGCTATTGCGGCTCTGGAAGTGCAAACCGAAGAAGCCATTGAAGAAGCCGTGTCAAACATAGAAGGGGTACCTGCTGGGGCGATTATTATTTGGACAGGAACCGCTTGCCCTGCTGGCTGGGTACGGGCCACTGAGTTGGATGGGTTTTATCTCAAAGGGGCAGCTGATGCGGCTGTTCCGAACTTGACTCCAGCAGGCGCGAATACTCACAGTCACTCAGTCACGCATGACCACTCGTTTCCATATCATACACATGATATGTCACACACGCATTCTGGTACGACAGGAGCACCAAATTCAGCATCTACGACCGCAAATTCGGGATTTAATATTCCGATTGAACAAAACCATACCCATAATTTCACGACAAGCAGCCAGTCCACATCTACGACGGGTGGAGCCAGCGGCACAACGGGTGAATATTCAGGTTCAACAGGCTCTCAAAGCAATGAACCCGAGCACGTCACAGTGCTGTTTTGCAAGAAGTCATGATCACACTTTACATCCAGCCAGATTGCCTGATTTGCACAATTGTACAGCCTGCTGTTGAGGCCATTGCAGCCAAATACGACCAGCTTTTAGATGTTCAAGGAGAAAATCCATCTGTTCCCGCTTATCCAGCGGTTCTGTTTAATGGGCGGCTTTTGGTTGGAGATGGTGCGCCCCGTGAGTTAGAGCTGCTTTTGAAAGAAAAAGACGATTTTGGAAGGAACTTTAAATGACAGCATCACAACCGTTTGACCCGTTTATGGAGTGGTTTGTTTTGCCATTTCTGCGCGATAAAGCTGAGAAGTCGAGAGCAAAAGCCCTTAACCAGACCAAAGTTGCTTTGCCTGTTTTGGGCCGGGCCGGACAAGATGGCCTTCTTCACCCCAGTGCAGTTGCGGCCATCAATCAAGAATTGGGGAAGCTCCCCTACCGAGCTGATCCGCTTCTGTTTGACTATTACACCCATCCCGGTGTTCAAGCCCGATGCCTGACAACAGGGGATTGGCGCATCCAAGGCTCAAATGAGCAATGGAGCTGCGATTGTGATGACTTCGCGGCTTACGCTTATGAACTTTTCAAACTGACAGGAGCCAAAGAAGGCCACGGCTTTTGGATTTGGAACCTGATTATCAACCCCAGTGATCAGCTTTGGAATGCTTGGGCAAACCATGTCATTCTCGGCTTTCGGCAATACGAAAATGGCCGTTACAAGACTGGTGTCATGGATACCAACAGCGCAGCCAATCGGCAAATTATTTGGTTTGACCTGCCTCCTGATCAAGCTGAATCGGCTGTTTTGCTGCACTTCAGTAAGCTGTACAAGGTCGTTTATTATCGCGCAATTCGCGTTGAATACCCATTTAAATAAGGTTTAAAGGCTATGCAAAACACCCCTTCTCATCTTTCTCCTGACGATCTGGCTTGCCCAGATGCTACACGAAAAAAAACGATTGAGTTAACAAATTCAACACCAGCCCACATCCACTTGCCCTCAAACGTGAAATCCTTCACCTTGATTGCATCTGGGCCCATTTATTGGCGTGCTGACTTCTGTTCTGCAGTACAAGAAAACCCTGGAGATCTCAGTGATAACGCCAAAGACAATGTCATTCCCCAAGATGCAGGGTCTGTTGTCTGGCCTAATGGCGATTATATCAACACCATTTCGGTCATGCGCCAAAGCGCAGAAGCGGGAACAGACACAGTCATCGTTATCCCTGGCCGAGGCCCTGATTCAGGGCTAGAAGGTATTACCTGGGACATTCTTCCCTACGCAGAAGAGGCATAATATGTCACGATTTTTCGGTTTATTCCCAGGTGGGCCTTCGTCTGCAAAATCACCCCCAGCTCAAAACACCGCTCTCAGTTACGTCAGATTCACGGGATTTGCTGGTTTTGGTAGCAGCAATAACCGGGTCTTTCGCTGGTCGACTCAAGAGGAAATAAGCGGCTCTGACATTCTGCCTGTGCAAAGCGCTGCCAATGGGGATTCTTTCCTCATTGCAAAAAAGGGAATCTACACCATTGATAAATCGTTTTATCCAGGGGTTGCTGTTGATGTTTTTATTCATTTTGGTGATGCGATAGTTAATACTGTTGCTTACACAGCGACAACAATCAAACGACCTAAGATTTTCCATGCGGGATATTTTGATGGTATGTCTTGGACTGGGCCTATTCCTGCTGGGAAGGTGATTTTTACTACCGCTGGAGCAGTTCCAAACAATACGTATCCACTGATGAATGCAATTACAATCTCACGGGTTCGGTGAGCTTTTGGCTCAACTGATCTGAGACTGTCTCAAACCAGTTGAGCGACTGTCCCAAATTACCTGAGCGCTTACACGGGTGGGAACTTTTTTTCTTTGAATAGCATCTCTATAGTTTATATAAACGTGAGTAAATTGCTTATTTTTTGTATTAATTTTGTCACAAATTTGTCATAAACATTTCTTTTTTCAGGAGAACATGGCCTATGTCGCGCCAGAAGCGCAAACTCTATCGTCTGCATCTGTTGCTGAGTCTGTCTTTGGTCTATGGGTGCCAGATTCCAGGAACCCATACATCCATAGAAAAGAAAGTTGATGTACGGAACTCGTCCTCATTGCCTAAAGAAAAGATGAATTCATCACAGGAACAGGAAAATGTTGCATGGGTCCCCAAAGATGCCCTGGCTCCCTTATTGCCTATTCCCCCTCAAGAGACAAAAGGCAAACCCTTTCTACAAGAACAAACACAAAATTCTTCTTCCTATAATCCAAATCTTTCCTCCCCTGTCATTCCCTCACCAGCACCTGTTATGCCCACTATTTCACCAGATATCCTCTTGTATTCCCCCACTGAACAATCAGAATTCCAAGTTCTATCTCAGGCAGAAATTACCGAACTCCAATCAAACCCATTGATCACTGTCAATAACAAGTTTGCAGCCAGTTTGTTTCATGAACTCTCTCAAGACAAGCAGGAAAATTTATTTATTTCACCCGCCAGTGTTTCATTGGCCTTCTTGATGGTCTGGAATGGAGCTGCGGGTGAAACCCAAACAGAAATGCAGAAGAGTTTGCAGATTGAAGGTATGGATCCTGAGCAGGTCAATCGCTGGGGACATTTACTGATGCGAAAAATGCTCAAGCCTGCTGAAGATATCCAATTGGAAGTCGCCAATGCGATTTGGGCCAATGACCGGTTTACACTATTGCCTGAATATATTGAAAAAAATCAGAATAATTTTCTGACCAAAATCACCAATGAACATTTTATCAATGGTCTCACCCAAAGCAAAATCAATGAATGGGCCAAACAAAGAACCCATGGCAAAATTCCAACGGTTTTAAACCCCATTGATGACCCCCAAACAGCCAAATTCTGGGAAGAGAGCACCTTCGCTATCTTGCTCAACGCACTCTATTTCAAGGCCAATTGGACACACCGTTTTGAAAGTTTTGAAACACAATCCAGAAATTTCACTTTAGACAATGGATCTCAGAAAACTGTACCAATGATGAAACAGTTTGACTATTATAAATATCTGCCACCCAACTCAGCTCAGTTTAAGAATAAATTTCAGGCCATTCAAATTCCTTATGGAAAGCAAAGTACCCTGGGCATGTATATATTTTTGCCAGAATATGGGGCAAGCCTAGCTTCAATTCAGAGCAATATCCTTGAGAATATAAGTAATCCCACCTTTTTCAAAGCTTTTTATGATGAGGGAGGAGAACTCCTGCTTCCAAAATTCAAGTTTAAATCGCACCAAGATCTGGTCAAACCTTTAAAAAATTTGGGTATGAAACTGGCCTTTGATCAAAATCTGGCAGATTTCACCAAAATGGCTCAGACCAAATCACCTGACCAACATTTTTATATCTCCGACGCCTTTCAAAAATCGAATATCGAGGTCAATGAAGAAGGAACTGAAGCCTCAGCAGTAACGGTCATTAACTTCACAAGTGATATCGGAAGCTCTGGACCTGTTCGCCAATTATCTATGGTTTGCAATCATCCCTTTATGTATTTGATCCGTGATAATGAAACAGGGCAGATTCTCTTCATGGGCAATGTCTATGACCCCAGTCAGGAAATATAACCATGCAGATTCAAGCCGTCAACCCCGCGCTCTTTCCCCTTATTTTGCGTTTTTGCCACAAGCATACCCGCCTGCAGGAATTGCTGGCAGAACTGACGCCCTGGCTCGAAAACGACGCGCCTGAAGCTGTGCGTACCCGTTTTGAGAGCTTGCGACGCGCTCCACTGGACTGGGAGGCTTTGCAAAATCTCAGCCCTGAAGAAGAAACCCTGCTCTGGGACAGTCTGGTGCTGCTGACCGGCTTGGTGCACTTTCCTGAAAGTCTGCATGAGGTATTGCAGACCTGGGCCGAATTGCTGGGCTATCAAGGCCTTGAAGAGAATTTTGCAAAACAGCGTGAGGAATTGGAACGGGATCTTGAAGAAGACCGCTCCATGTGGCTTTTGCGCAGCTGTAAAGCCCTGCAGGAATACTGGAAAACAGGGTTGACCCCCTTTTATGGCTTTTACAGCCAGCGTCTGCTTCACCTGCTCAGCAATCAGCGCAGCAGCAGTCTTTGGGGCTATCTGGCCGCACTTTTTCTGCCACCCCGTACTGCCCCGCTTGCAGAAGCCTTGATACCAGAATCAGATTTTTCAGTTTGGATGGAAGGCTTGAAAAAGGAGGGGTATGCTGTCTTTCCAGGTCAAATCCCGCTTGAACAGGTTCAGAACCTGGTTCAGTTTGCTGAAAACACCCCTTGTACGCCCTCTTATCACGACCGGGAAGTCTTTGATCGGCTGAGTGGCAAACAATTGGTTGAACCCATTTTGTTTGACCCCCAGCAGCCCGTGGCCCGGCGCTACAATTTTTCACCCCACCAGTTTGTGCATCTGCCCGAAGTGCAGGCCCTGATGGCCCACCCCGATCTCTGGGCCTCGGCACGAGCCTATCTCCAGGCCGAGCCCCAACTCGTGCTGGCCAGTTTATGGTGGTCGAGTGATTTTCAAGGCCCCCACAGTCGCTATACCGGACAGGTCTGGCATATTGACATCGATCGCTTTCGCTTTCTCAATTTCTTTGTCTATCTCACCCCGGTGGGCCTTGAAAATGGCCCGCATGATTATATTCGGAACACACAGGGCGAAAAACCCTTGCTGCTCTGTGTAGATAAACGTATGACCCCTGAAGAAATGGAAGCTCACTATGCCCAGGACGATTTTGCAACGATCTGCGGCCCAGCCGGAACGATCTTTGCAGCTGATACACGGGCATTTCACCGGGGACGCCCGTTAGAAGAGGGCAAGCGCCTGATTCTGCAATTGGATTTTGCCACCGATCGCTTTGGCGAAAACTGCCCGCGTGTGCCTGTGCAGGCCACGCATTCTGGCTTTGCCGAAATGCGCAGAACTTATCCTGAAAATTTTTACAATTATCCCGAAGTTTGAGTATTAAATTCATTTGAATGGAGAGAACGGATGTCTAAAAAAAGAAAAATTTACCGTTTGCATGTGCTTTTGAGTCTGTCTTTGGTCTATGCCTGCCAGGCCACTCAAAATCTGCCTTCTGCAAATCAAAAGCCACTGCCTTTGCCCAGTTCCAGTGCTCAGGCAGAGCCCTCTCTCAGCCCTGTTCCAAGTCCTACACCTAGCCCAGATTTAAGGTTACTCTCCCTGAATGTAGCCGAAATTGCTGAAGTCAAAGCCAACCCAGTCGTAGCCGCCAATAATCGCTTTTCTCTCAAATTATTTCAAACTTTGAGTGAAGCAGAGCAAGAAAAAAATCTATTTGTTTCGCCACTCAGTGCTTCGCTGGTTTTGCAAATGGCTTGGAATGGTGCAAGGGGTGAAACCAAAGCAGAAATGGCAAAAGCCCTGGAAATTGACAATTTGAAGCCTGAACTGGTTAAGCGAGGAGCTTCCTTACTGATGCGAAAACTCATGCATCCCGCCGAGGATATTCAACTCGAAGTCGCCAATGGCCTCTTTGCCAATGATCGTTTTAAATTGGTTCCCGAGTTCGTACAACAAACTCAAGAGAGTTTTCTTTCAGAAGTGAAGTCTATGCACTTTAAAAACGGACCCACTCAGACTGAAATCAACGCTTGGGTATCAGATAAAACCCATAAGTTGATAACAAATATCATGAGCCCGGAGGACGAATCAGCAGCGGCAGAATGGGAAAACAGTAAGGTTTTGTTTTTGCTCAATGCCATGTATTTCAAAGCCAATTGGACGTCTCGATTTGAAAACTTTGAAACTCAAGACCGGGAATTTACCTTGGCCAATGGCACAGTTAAAAAATTACCCATGATGCGGCAATTCAATTACATCAAATATCTTCGACCGGGATATCAGAATCTAAATAATCATTTTCAAGCGGTTGAGCTTCCCTATGGTCAAAACAAGAACTTAGGTATGTACCTCTTTAAACCAGATTATGGAAGATCACTTCAAGATTTACATGAAGAATTCAAGACTATTGATCTCGAAACTCTTTTTTCATTATTCTTTGAGACCTCTGGAAGTGTCGTTCTTCCCAAGTTCAAACTGACACAAGAAACATCATTAAGCAAAATTATGCAAAAAATGGGAATGCAACTGGCCTTTCAGAAGTTTGGAGCAGATTTTCTGAATATGGTACAACCTGTAAAACAGGGAGAGCTAACAGAAGGAGATAATTTTTGCCTTTCCGATCTTCTACAAAAATCGTTTATTGAGGTCAATGAAGAGGGAACTAAAGCTGCTGTCGTGACATATACAAGTGTAGGCCCTATTCAGGCAAGTTCAGAACCCCAACGGGAATTAGAAGTTTATTTTGACCGGCCTTTTATGTATTTGATTCGCGATAACGAAACTGGTCAAATTCTTTTCATGGGCAATGTCTATGACCCCAGCTTGGAAAATTAGCCTGCGTTATTAAAACCCTAACCTCAAATACTGAAATAAGGAACAATTCAATGACCCGAAAACTGAGACTGCGGCGCACCCCCCTGTTTTTGAGCCTGTCCCTGGTTTATGCCTGTCAGGGTTCACAGACTGCCCCTTCCTCCCTCCAAAAACCACTGCCTGTACCCAGTTCAAGCAGCCAAGCAAACACCGTCCCACAGCCCAGCGCTAGCCCTGAACACCGAATTCAAGGCTTGAATGAAGCTGAAATTGCTGAAGTCAAAGCGAACCCAGTTGTGGCAGCCAATAATCGCTTCGCATTTAAATTCTTAAGTGCACTGAGTGAAGAGCAGGCAGAGAAAAACCTCTTTGTCTCCCCTTTGAGCGTCTCTTTGGCCCTGCAAATGACCCTGAATGGCACAATGGGTGAAACAAAGACTGAAATAGCGAAAGCTTTGGGAATTGAGAATTTAAAGCCTGAAGAAGTCAATCGGGGCGCCTCGCAATTGATGCGAAAACTGGTCAAACCTGCTGAAGATATTCAATTGGAAGTTGCCAATGGAATGTTTATCAATGACCGTTTCGAAATTTTGCCTGAGTTTATCAAAACGAATCAGGAACATTTCTTCTCTGAAGTTCGAAACCTGCACTTTGCCAATGGCCCGACCCAGGCAGAGATCAACACCTGGGTCAATCAGCAGACCCATCAGAAAATTCCTGAACTATTGGAACCCGTTGATCCTGATCCTGATTGGGAAGAACTGACGGTCATGTACCTTATCAATGCCCTCTATTTCAAGGCCGATTGGTCGCGTAAGTTCGAGGAATTTGAAACCCAGAATCGGAATTTTACTCTGAGCAATGGCGACCTGACCCAAGTGCCGATGATGCGACAGTTTGGTTCTTTTCATTATCTTGCCCCTGGCGACTCCACCCTCAAAAATGATTTTCAAGCGATTGAACTGCCCTATGGCCAGACCGGGAAAGTCAGTATGTATCTATTTTTGCCCAGTTATGGCTCATCACTGACACAGCTGCGCAAAGACTTGAACCAAATGGATTTGGAGACCCTGTTTCAATCCTTTGGAACAGAAGTGGGCAGTCTGACTTTGCCCAAATTCAAACAGGATTGGGAAAGTAGTTTAATCAACTCACTGAAAACCTTGGGTATCCACCAAGCCTTTGATCAAGGATTTGCAGATTTATTCGCTTTGGCCAAACCTCGTTTTCCTGGAGATGATTTCTACATAAGTGAGGTCTTTCAAAAATCCCAGATCGAAGTCAATGAAAAAGGCACAACAGCCAGTGCTGCTACCTATGTCGAGGTTTCTAATCTTCCAAGTTCAGAGCCCCAGCGAGCGCTGGAAATGATCTGCAATCGCCCCTTTCTGTACCTGATTCGTGACAACCAAACCAGTCAAATTCTTTTCGTAGGCCAGGTCTATGATCCCAGTCTGATTCCCAGCGGAGACCCTCCTGCAGAGAATTCAACACATACGAATTCTCCTGAGAGTTACGCCAATGGATGGCCTCCTCAGTTGTCTCATCCCTACGGACATATTGACATCTCTGTTATGGATCGCACCACTTTAAATGGCAAAATTTTCGATGAGAACCATGCGCCAATTGATGGTGCCACAGTCAAGATACGCAACTTAAGAGTCTACCATGATGAAGTCGAAACCTATTCAACCCAGGGTACCTATGCCTTGAATAATGTGCCCTCAGGGGGTGAAATTGAAATTACTGTTTCAAAACCAGGTTATACCACTCGAAAACGAACAGAGGTTTTGAAATCCAATAATCAAGGAGATCCCAATGCCAATCGCTATGACTTTGGCAATGATGGCATCAACAAACAGTACTCAGCCGATTATTATGCCTTGAGCGACAAACCTGAAGTGATTTTATCTACACCTGCCCGCAATGGCAGGAATATCGATCCACTCACAAGTTTTGTCTTGAAATTTTCCGAACCCATGGATCGCCAAAGTGTTGAAGACACCTTCTCAATTTACAGCTTTAACGCACCCAAATTGAGCGTTGATGCAGGCAATCCCAGCCGCACTCAGACGCTAAAAGGCAATGCCAACCTCAGCACCAATTTTCTACCCGGCAACAGCACCCTGATCTGGGATAAAGATGCTTTTAATATCTCCTGGAACAGCGACGATACCGAAGTGACCTTTTCCTTTAGCAAAAACCTGAAATTACCCTCAGATCGGAACCGGCAAAACCTTCCCGATTATAATCTGGCCTTTTACAATTCCAGCACTGGCAACCACACCCTGAAAGACAAACAGGGCAACAGTCGCAGCGACAAGCATTTCAAACTGACAGAGGGAGAGTTTGAAGAATCTCTATCTTTTTCGATTCAAACCGATGAAAAAGCCCCCGAAC
>Ga0210032_1000052_pt1 | contig 98134 bp, 92 predicted proteins | sample CryGeyCG2114_250_2_FD_185458 | JGI IMG/M metagenome (GOLD analysis project Ga0210032, IMG submission 185458) | Groundwater microbial communities from aquifer - Crystal Geyser CG13_big_fil_rev_8/21/14_2.50 (SPAdes) (version 2) | ecosystem: Environmental > Aquatic > Deep subsurface > Groundwater ... | reverse complement strand
CCCCGCCGACATCAGCAGCAGCTCCCGCCGTCCTTCGGGTCGCAGCAGGACGACGGCGCCGACTGCACCGGAAGCTCCATTGCCGTCCCGGTCCAGCGCGCGAGCTGGCCTCGGGAAGGATATTTGCCCTCGCTGACCACCGCGCCGTCGACGACGACGATCGGGAGGCACTCCGTCCCTTTCTCCTCGAGCGCCTTCGACACCGCCGGCGCCGCGGCGAACGCGCCCGGTTCCTGCGCGAGGTTGTAGCGCGTCACGCTCACGCCCTTCCCGGCCAGCCAGTCCAAATCCCCCCCGAAGCGCGCGAGCGCGGGGTCCACGCTCGGTCCGCACACTCCGGTGGAGCAGCACATCGCGGGATCGTACACGGTCATCGTCTTCATGGGGCCTCCTTAAAAAATCAGCAGCGGGCGGCGCGCGCGCGCTGCAGGCGGCGCGCGTCGTCTCGTAGCACGCCGACCTCGTCGAAGCAGCCGGCCAGGCAGGCGAGCAATCCCTTATGAAAGCGTCCCGCAGCGGGCTTGAGCGAGTAGTGGCGCCATTGGCCCTCGCGCCGGTCCATCACGAGTCCCGCCTCGCGCAGGTAGCTCAGATGCCGGCTGACCTTCGATTGCGGGGCGCGCAGCGCGGCCATCAGGTCGCAGACGCAGAGCTCGCGCTTGGAAAGCAAATGCAGAATGCGCAGCCGCGTCTCGTCGGCGAAGGCCCGGAACATCTTATCGGGGGACGGTTTCATATATCTGCCTATCCAGATATTAACATGTGCGGCGCGCGAGGTCAAGCGGAACCCGGAGCCGTCCCTTGCGGACCCGGCCGCCGCAACGCCCGTCTCTATCCGCTGCGCCTCTAATCCCCGCCGGACCGGCATCCGCACCCGCCGTCCGGGAACGGGGCTGTTCCCCGTTCCAACCGCCGTAGGATCTCCGTTCCATTCATGAGGCCGCATATGGAGCGCCCCACCGATAACGCCGCTTCAAAGCAAGCGAGCGCCTGGATGTTGTTGTTGAAGATCGTTCTCGTGTTCGCGATTCCGGTCCCGCTGATTCTACTGCTGGACCGGTTGTTCCGCTAACGGACCGGTTCCGGCTCGGGAGACAGCAGCGCGTCGATCACCGCGTTGAACGCGGCGCTCGGGCGCAGCTCTTTGTCCGCCTTCGCGTCGTCGGGCAAGAAGTAGCCGCCGATGTCGACGGGAGAACCCTGCGCGGCGATCAAATCCTCGCGGATCGTCGCCTCGGCCGCTTCCAGCTTCTCGGCGACCGCCGCGAAGCGGGCCTGAATTTCGCGATCCTGGGTTTGCGCCGCCAGGGCCCGGGCCCAGTAGAGCCCGAGGTAGAAGCTGCCGCCGCGGTTGTCCAGTTCCTTGACCTTGCGCGAGGGGGAACGGCCGTTTTCCAAATAGGTGCTGATCGCCTGATCGAGCGTCCGGGCGTAGACCGCGGCCTTCGCGTTTCCGGTGTTCTCGGCGATCAACTCCAGGGAAGGGACCAAGGCGCAGTATTCGCCGAGCGAATCCCAGCGCAAATGTCCTTCCTTAAGAAACTGCTGCACGTGCTTGGGCGCGGAGCCGCCCGCGCCGGTCTCGAACAGGCCCCCCCCGCCCATCAACGGAACGATCGAGAGCATGCGGGCGCTGGTTCCGAGTTCCAGAATCGGGAACAAATCCGTCAGGTAATCGCGGAGCACGTTTCCGGTGACTGAGATCGTGTCCTCGCCCTTGCGAACGCGCGCAAGCGAGAACCTCATCGCGTCGACGGGCTTCATGATCCGGATATCCAGTCCCGCCGTGTCGTGATCCTTCAGAGTCTTCTCGACCTTCGCGATGATCTGCGCGTCGTGTCCGCGCTCCGCGTCCAACCAGAAAATCGCCGGGGTTCCGGAGGCCTTCGCCCGACTTACCGCCAACTTCACCCAGTCCCGGATGGGCGCGTCCTTCGCCTGGCACATCCGGAAGATGTCGCCGGCCTCCACCGGCTGCTCGAGCAGCGCCTTGCCGGAGGCGTCCGCGACTCGGATCACGCCCTTGCCGGGCGCCTCGAAGGTCTTATCGTGCGACCCGTATTCCTCGGCCTTTTGAGCCATCAAGCCGACATTGGAAACACTGCCCATCGTCGCCGGATCGAACTGCCCGTTGCGCTTCGCGTCCTCGATGATTTCCTCATAGATCGTCGCGTAGCAGCGGTCCGGGACCACGGCCACGCAGTCCTGAAGCTGGTCGTCGTTGTTCCACATCCTTCCGCCGTCGCGCACGACATTGGGCATGGAGGCGTCGACGATGACGCTGTTGGGGAGGTGCAGGTTCGTGATGCCTTTGCGCGAATCGACCATCGCCAGCGCCGGCCGGGTCTTATACACCGCCGCGAGGTCCGCTTCGATTTCGGCCTTCTTTTCGGCGGGGAGCTTATCGAGCTTCGCGTACACGTCGCTGATGCCGTTGTTGACGTTGACGCCGATTTCCTTCAACGCCGCGGCGTGCTTCTCGAGCGCTTCCTTATAGAAGACCGAGACGCAGTGTCCGAACATGATGGGGTCCGACACCTTCATCATCGTCGCCTTCAAGTGCAAAGACAACAAGGTCCCTTCCTGCTTCGCCTTCTCGATCTCGGCGGCAAAAAACGCGCGCAAGGACGCGACCCGCATCACCGCCGCGTCGATCACCTCGCCCTCGAGCAAGGAAACCTTTTCTTTCAGGATCTTCGCCGAACCGTCGGCACCTTTGAATTCGATCTTCACGTCTGCGGCTTTCTCCATCGTTATCGACTTCTCGGTTTCAAAGAAATCGCCCTCGTTCATGTACGCGACGCGCGCCTTCGATCCGCTCTCGGGCCACGGCTTCATCATGTGGTGGGGGTTTTTCTTCGCGAACTTCTTCACCGACGCCGCGGCGCGGCGGTCGGAGTTTCCTTCGCGCAGCACCGGGTTCACGGCGGAGCCGAGCACCTTGGCGAAACGTTTCCGGAGCTCCTTCTCGGCGTCGGTTTGGGGCTCCTCCGGGTAGCTGGGGATATCGAACCCCTTCTCCTGCAGTTCCTGGATCGCGGCCTGCAATTGCGGGACCGAGGCGCTGATGTTGGGGAGCTTGATGATGTTCGCCTCAGGAGTCTTGACGAGTTCGCCGAGCCGGGCCAGAGAGTCGGGAACCTTTTGCTCGGGCTTGAGGTTCTCGGGAAAATTGGCGAGGATCCGGGCGGCCAAAGAGATGTTGCTCACTTCGAACTCGACGCCGGAGCCTTTTAAGAACGCGCGCAGCATCGGCAATAGCGCGTAGGTGGCCAGCGCGGGGGCCTCGTCGACTTGGGTCCAAATGATTTTGGTATTCTTCATGGGGTGACTCCGATGGGAAAGTACCGGCATTTTAGTAAATCCCGACGGACTCGGGCCAGGCCCCCGAAAGGGGACTGACGGCTCGGTTTTGTTCACCCCTAAAGAAAGATTTAACCGTTTCCCGCCGTAGTCATTAATCGCGGGAGGAACCGAGCTATGGCTGATCCGAAGGATAAACGCGTCGGATGGATCGAAGAAGTCTTCGGAAGGCTCCACTATACGCCGCCCCTTTGGATCGCCCGATTAAAGCAGGCGGGACCCATTCTCGAGATCGGGATCCGCGACTCAGGGAAGTGGGTCCGGTCGAATCAGCCGCTTCTAATCAAAGGCGCGGCCGTCTCCATGATGATTGCGGCGGTCGCCTATGGAGCCTTTCGTTGGCAGCAAAGCCGCCCGAAACCGATGGAAGTCGCTGTTTCGGTCGTCGCCCCCGCCCCGACTCCCCTCAAAGAAAACGCCAAACCCTTCCCTCTGCTCGTTCGCTTCTCCGCCTCGGCGGCGCAGATCGAATCGGTGGGAGAACCGGTTTCCTCAGGAGTCGCCCTGACCCCTCCTCATCGGGGTTCTTGGACCTGGACATCGGACCGAGAACTGAAATTCACGCCCGCGGAGGATTGGCCTCCGGGACAAACCTTCGAGATTCGGTTGGCCCGCGATTTTCTCCCTGAACACATCGTTCCGGATGCCTACGCGCATGAATTCAAGACCTCCGATTTCACCGTTTCCATTGAGAATGCCGAGTTCAACCAGGATCCGAGCGACCCGGAACTCAAACGCGTCGTCGCGACTTTGAAGTTCTCCTACCCGGTCGATCCTGTCTCGCTCCAAGAGCGCGTCTTTCTACAACTCGGGGGGGGGACGACGGGCGGATTCTTGGGTTTGGGAAGCCGCTCCTTTCCTTTCGCGGTCTCCTATGATGAGTTCAAAGGCGAGGCCTACATCCATTCAGACCGCATTAAGATCGGAGATAAGGAAACCTCCATGAAGATCGCCGTTCGGGAAGGCGTCCGCTCCTCTCGCGGCGGGGAATCGTACGGCAAAAAGGTCGAACGCTCCGTGCCGGTTCCGGGCATTTACACGATCTTCCGCGTAGAGGACGCGCAGCTCACCGTCGTCCGCAACGCCGAATACGATCCGGAGCAGGTTTTAATACTCACCATGACCACCGGGGTCAAAGGCGCCGAGGCGGCCGAGAACCTCGAGGTCTACCTCCTCCCAAAGGACAAGCCTCCGATCCAGGGACAGCCCCTGCAGCGCGATTATTTCTGGGGGAATGTCCGCGAAATCGGTCCGGAAGCGCTCTCGGCATCGCAACGGTTGGGACTCACCGCTCTGCCGACCGACCGAGAATTCGCCGCAACGCACAGCTATCGCTTTAACGCCGAGCCCGGGCGGTTCCTGTACATCCGCCTCTTGAAAGGCGCCGAGGCATTCGGCGGCTACAAGCTCGCCGACACTTTCGATGCGATTGCGCGCGTCCCCCAATATCCGAAGGAAGTCAAGGTCATGCACTCCGGGTCGCTCGTCAGCCTGCAGGGGGATAAGCGAGTTCGAATCTTGTCCCGCGGAGTCCCGGCGGTTCGTTTCGAGCTCTCCCGAATCCGCGACGGCCAGGTCAATCATTTCGTCAGCCAATCGCACGGGAACTTCACGAATCCCGCCTTTTACGGTCAGTTTCGGCTCGACAACATGAGCGACCGTTTTGAAACGGTCGCATCCTTCGCCGATCCGGATCCGACCGCGACGAACTACGCGTCGATGGATCTCGAGACGCTGTTGGCGGATTCCGGTCAACCGCGCGGGCTCTTTTATCTAAACGTTCAAGCCTGGGATCCCGTTTCCAAGCGCCCCATCGGGCCGCAGGACAACCGTGCAGTCCTTGTGACCGACCTCGGGTTGTTGGTCAAGGAAGAACTCAGCGGTTCAAGAGTGGTTTTCCTCCAGTCCCTCCATTCCGGAAAGCCGGTCGCGGACGCCCAAGTCGAGGTTCTCGGACTCAATGGAGAACCGGTCGCCTACGGCACGTCCGGCGTCGACGGCAAAGTCGCGTTCCAGCCGTTGATCGGCTTTCAACGCGAGAAACAACCCATCGCGATCGTCGCAAGAAAAGGCGGCGACCTCTCCTTCATTCCCGTCCATCGCGAAGATCGGTATCTCGACATGTCTCGGTTCGATACCGGAGGCGTTCGAAGCCGCAGCTTAAAGGACGGGCTCCAGGCGTACCTGTTCTCGGATCGCGGGATATACCGGCCCGGAGACGAATTCCGCATCGGGCTGATCGTCAAGGGAGCGGACTGGCGGAGGAATCTCGACGGGGTTCCTCTCGAAGCCAGCATCACCGACGCACGAGGCCTCGAGGTCCACAAGGAACGCTTCCGACTCTCCGCGGCCGCCTTTGAAAACTTCAAGTACAAGACGGAGGAGACCTCGCCGACCGGCGCCTGGAGATTCTCGGTCTATATCGTCAAAGACGATCAGAGAAGGGGACTGCTGGATTCAGCGGCGGTCCGCGTGGAAGAGTTCCTCCCCGATCGCCTCAGCATCGAAACTCGCTTCTCCGTCGGCCCTGTGAAGGGCTGGGTCTCGCCGAAAGGACTGAGAGGCCTGTTGACCCTAAAGAATCTCTATGGGACCCCCGCGTCGGGCCATGCCGTGGGGGGTAAAATCTCTTTGGTTCCGACGCGGCCCCATTTCTCGGCATTCAAAGACTATCTCTTCGCCGATCCCAATAAAGACGCCTCACCGTACGAAGAAACACTCCCTCCGGGCAGCACCCAAGACAACGGCGAAGCGTCGTTTGAATTCGATCTGCGGCGATTTGAGGGAGCCGTCTATCGCCTGCGCTTCTACGCCGAAGGATTCGAATCCGCGGGGGGACGCAGCGTCGCCTCGGAGAGTTCGATCCTTGTGTCGGACCGGGAGTATCTGCTCGGCGTGAACCCCGGGGGCCGACTCGACTACATTCATCGCAGCAGCACCAGGACGATCCGCATAATCGCGGTCGGGCCCGATCTGGAACTCGTTTCGGCGCCCGATCTTTCGCTGCATATCTTCGAGCGAAAGCACGTTTCCGCGCTCAAGCGTCAGCCCGACGGAACCTTTCGGTATGAATCGGTAGTCAAGGAGATGCTCGTCAGTTCCGCGACGATCGCCGTGGGACCGACCGGTCTCGAGGCGGCGCTGTCGACGTCGAAGCCGGCCGAATACCGCGTGTCGATTCGCCGCGAGGGCAAAGGGGAGCAGTTCGAGTTCGCGTATACCGTCGTCGGCGACGCGAACACAACGCGTTCGCTGGAAAAGGCGGCTCAGCTGCAGCTTCGGTTGGCGCGGACCGACTACGCACCCGGCGACGAGATCGAGTTCCAGTTCAACGCGCCTTACTCGGGTTCGGGACTCATCACGATCGAAGGGGAACGCGTCTACGCCCACAAGTGGTTCAGCTCCGCTCAGACCTCGGGCGTTGAGAAAATCCGACTTCCCCGCGGATTGGAAGGGAACGGGTACCTGAACGTCTCTTTCGTCCGGGCTTCTCATTCTCCGGAAATCTACATGAGGCCCCTGAGCTACGCGGTCGCCCCGTTCACGATCAGCCGCGATCAGCGCATGATCCCGGTGACGATCGAAGTGAACGAGGAGGCTCGACCCGGGGAGCCCTACAAGATTCACTACAAGACCGATCGGACGGCGAAGATCCTGATTTTTGCCGTCGACGAAGGGATCCTGCAGGTCGCCGCCTACAAGACGCCGGCCCCGTTGGACAAATTCCTCGCGAAGCGGGCGCTCGAAGTGAGAACGGCGCAAATCCTGGACCTCATCCTGCCGGACTATTCCTCCATCCCGGGGCTGAAGGCCCCCGGGGGCGGCGGCTTCGCCATGATCGGCAAAAACCTGAACCCGTTTAAGCGGAGGCGGGCGGTCCCGGTCGCCTATTGGTCCGGAGTCCTCGAGAGCGGGACGGACTGGCGGGAGGTGCAATACACGGTCCCCGACCACTTCAACGGAACCCTGAGGGTGATGGCCGTCGCGGTTTCCCAAGAAGCCATCGGCGTCGCCGAAGCCGAGAGTGTGATCCGCGCGCCGTTTGTCATCACGCCCCAGGCGCCGCTGTTCATGGCGCCGGGCGATCGCACCCGGCTGTCGGCGTCGGTATTGAACAACCAGAAAGGGTCCGGACCGAATGCGGCGGTAAAGCTCCGCCTGAGCGCCGACGCGGGCGTGCGCATCGTCGGCCCACAGGAAGCCTCGCTCACCATTGCGGAAGGAACGGAGAGCAAGGCCGCCTTCGAGGTCGAAGCCTTGCGCGAACTCGGCACATCGGAGCTCCTGTTCACGGCCTCACGAGAGGGAGTCTCCTCCAAGGCCCGCATCGGACTCAGCGTCCGCCCCCCCGTCCCCTACCGAACAACGGTGCAAAGCGGTCATCTCGGACGCGGCAAAGCGGAACTACAGGTCGCCCGACGCCTGTATCCGAATTTCCGCGAACTCAAGGGGGCCGTCTCGACCGTACCGCTCGCCTTGGCCCATGGACTCTCCCAGTACTTGAACAAGTACCCCTTCGGCTGCACGGAACAACTTGTGAGTCGGGCCTTCGCGGCGCTTGTTCTGCGAAAGCGTCCCGCCTTCGTCGCCGGGACGAAGGAAGCGGAGCGAAGCGTCGAGGAGGCGATTAAGATCCTGCGCGCGCGCCAGAATCCCGAAGGAGGGTTCGGCTTCTGGGCCGCGAATTCCCATGTATCTCCGTTCCAGGCGGTCTACGCGATGCATTTCCTGACTGAACTCAAGGACCAAGGACAACCGCTGGGGGGGGACATGATGCTCCGCGCTCAAAGCTACCTCGACCGCCTGGGCGCGAAGGACCCCCGATCCCTCGCGGACGCCCGAGACAGCGCCTACGCGCTCTATATCCTGACGCGAAACGGACAAATTCGCACGCGAGGGATTCAGGCTCTGCATCAGCGCCTCAAGACCGGTTCCTTTAAGGGGTGGGAACTTGATCTGACGGCCGCGTATCTCGCGGCCTCATACTCCCAATTGCGGATGGGCGCAGAAGCGGCGTCTCTCATGTCCCGGATGAAACTCGGCGACGATCAGGAGCCGGATTACGCGAACTACTACGATTCTTTGCGCCGCGACAGCCAACTCCTGTACCTATGGGCGAATCACTTCCCCGATCGTCTGAAGAGAATGGCGGGCGCCGAGCTTCAAGGGATGGCCGACGCGATCGCGAAGGGAAGCTTCAACACAATCACATCCGCCTACACGATCTTGGCTTTCGACGCATACGCGTCCCGCGTCGGAGAACCCGCGGATCAAGGGGTCGGCGTCCATCAGACGATAGGAGATAAGGAGGAGTTTCCCATCCCCTTGGCTCGAGGGCTCCTCCCTGCGTTCGGGTTTTCGGAAAACGCCGACCGTTTGAAATTCGACAATCCCGGACCTCAACCCGTGTTTTATCAAGCCGCGCAAGCCGGTTTCGATCTCAATCCGCCGACCCGCCCCGTCAAGGAAAAACTCGAGGTCCATCGCGAACTCCGCAACGCCGACGGGAAGAATGCCTCCGAAGCCGCCGTGGGCGAGGTGCTCACCGTCGTATTCCGGATTCGCTCCCTCAGCCGGTCGAGTCATTCGAACATCGCCGTCGTGGACCTCCTGCCTTCGGGTTTCGAGCCGATCCGAAATCCCGAGAACCCGGCCTTTGACGGCGCGCGATTAGCCGTCGCGGGTTCGACCTGGCGGCCGGAGCACGAGGACATCCGGGAGGACCGCGTCATCCTTTTCGGATCGGTCGGCGAAGACGCTCAGGAATTCAGGTATTCGATTCGGGCCGTCAACGCGGGGACCTATATTTTGCCGCCCGCCTACGCGGAGTCCATGTACGACCGGTCGGTTCAAGCGCGTTCGGTGGGAGGCTCCCTCACCGTTCGATGAAGCGAAAATGGCTTGCCGCCGCGTTTCTGCCGTTCGCCGTTTGGGCTGCGATCCCGAAGCCCTCCCTGACGGAGGGAATCGGTTTTTCCCAACGGGTCAGCGACCGCGAGGGGACGCTTCTTCGCCTCACGCTGTCTCCCGACGAAAAATACCGCGTTTGGACGCCCCTGGATAAAATCTCTCCCGAACTCCTGAGGGCGACGCTCGAAAAGGAAGACCGCTGGTTCCGTCGGCACCCGGGGTTCAACCCTTTTGCTCTCGTACGCGCTCTGCGGCTCACCTATGGGCGAAAATCCAGAACCGTGGGCGGATCCACGATCACGATGCAGCTGGCCAGAATTCGCTATAGGCTCCGAACCAGAACCCTTCGCGGAAAGATCGCGCAGATTTTCAAAGCGCTGCAAATCGAACGGCACTACTCGAAGGATCGCATTCTCGAAGCCTACCTGAATCTCGCCCCGTACGGCGGCAATATCGAGGGAGTCGGAGCCGCCGCCAGGGTCTATTTCGGAAAGCCCGCGGAATCGCTCAGCGCGGTCGAGGCGGAGATTTTAAGGGAACTCCCTCAAAATCCTTCCCTGCGCGGTCCTCTGCTCGCAAAACGCGAGGATTCAAGGAGCGCGTCCGACCTTCCGTTTTTGGCGCCGCACTTCGTCCGGCGCGTGATCGAGGACGATCACCGCAGGTCCCGCGAGATTTCCACGACGCTCGACCTCGGGCTGCAAAATCTAGTCGAGACCCAACTGCGAAGCTACGTCGAGACGCGGCGCGCCGAGGGCATCGAAAACGCGGCCGCGCTGTTGGTCGAACTCGGCGACATGAGCGTGCGGGCGTCGGTCGGCTCCGCCGATTTCTTCTCGAAGCGGATCTCCGGACAAGTCGACGGGACGCGGGCGCCCCGCTCTCCCGGCTCGACCCTCAAACCCTTCGTCTACGGGCTTGCGTTCGACCAAGGCCTCATCCACGGCGAAACGCTGCTCAAGGACGCCCCCAGCCGTTTCGGCGCCTACGCGCCCGAGAACTTCGACGGCAGGTTTGAAGGTCCGGTCTCCGTCCGCCGCGCATTGCTGCGAAGCCGGAACGTCCCGGCCGTTTTGGTTTCTTCTCAGCTGGAAAACCCCGATTTCTACGACTTCCTGCGTTCCGCCGGCGTCGACCTGCCGAAAGGCCGGGACTATTACGGACTCGCGCCCGTTCTTGGGGGGACGGAGTTGTCGATGGAGCGATTGGCGTCGCTCTACGGGATGCTCGCCTCGAAAGGGCGGCTTCGCACGCTGCGGACCCGTACGGAGGAGGGGCCGACAAAAGGAAAGCGGGTCTTGAGCGAAGAGGCCGCCTACATGGTCCTCGACATCCTCAAAGACGTTCCGCGCCCCCTCCAAGGATTCCGTCGGGAATGGCTCCGAGACGACTCCCCGATTTACTGGAAGACCGGGACCTCGTACGGATTTCGCGATGCCTGGTCCGCGGGCATCGTCGGCCAATACGTCCTGGTGGTTTGGCTGGGAAATTTCGACGGCGCGGACAATCCGGCCCTTGTGGGCGCTACGGCCGCGGCGCCGCTGTTTTTTCGGATCGCGGATGCCTTGAGGCCCCATCTGCAAGAGAAGCATTTGTTGTCGCACGATCGCCTCGCGTCTCTGACGGAGGGGACCGTTTGCGCGCTCTCCGGCAAGAAACCGACGGAGGCCTGCCCCCATACGAAACGGGCGTGGGTGATTCCGGGAGTATCGCCGATCGAGCCCTGCCACGTCCATAAGGTCCTCTGGGTGGACCGCCGAACGGGAAAGCGCGCGTGCCGGCGCTCGCAAACGACCCGCTCCGAGATCTTTGAATTTTGGCCGTCGGACCTCCTTCGGGTATTCGCGCACGCGGGACTGCCCAGGCGCCGTCCGCCCGAGCCGAATGCCGCCTGCGCGTCGGCGTCGTTCTCGCAAGCCGGGGCTCGACCCCGCATCACGTCGCCGGACGGAGTCTCAGCCTATGCGCTTCGGATGCAGGACGGCGGGGGAGAGGGAATTCCGTTGACGGCGGTTTCGGAGGCGGACGCGAGGCAGCTCTATTGGTTCGCCGACGAAGGATTCATCGGCCGGGCGAAGAGCGGGGAGCCGTTGCTGTGGAAGCCGCAAGCCGGACGAACGGTCGTGCGCGTCGTGGACGAGCACGGGCGTTCGGATTCGAGGGCGGTGACGGTCACGTGGGTGAGGTAGGGGCCCAGGGCTTCGCGAGGGAGCTCTAAACCTCGATCGGCGCGGAAGCGCCCAAGGAAGTCAGACCGTGCCGGACGGCATACTTCGTCAGTCCGGCGACCGACGGGATGCCGAGCTTGCGGGACAGGTGCTCTCGGTGGGTCTCGACCGTGCGGACGCTGATGCCGAGACGCCTCGCGACCTGCTTGTTGGCCATGCCCTCCGCGAGCAGGGCCAAGACCTCCCGTTCGCGCGGGGTCATGGGCGCCTTCTCGTCCGCCGTGCGAGGGGCGTCCTCGGAAGAGAGGACGGCGTCGCACATGTCCGGCGGGAAGTACAGACCGCCCTCGTGAACACGGTGGATGGCTTCCACGAGGACGGAGGTGGGCATGTCCTTCATGACGTAGCCGTGGACGCCGCTGCGGGCCATCCGGACCACGTATTCCTCTCCGGCGTGCATGCTGAAGGCGATGATCTTGCTCCGAGGCGAGCGTTGCCTCAGCCGGCGGGCCAACTCCACTCCGCCGAGGCCGGGCAGACTGATGTCGAGCAGGATGACGTCGGGCATCGCCTTCTTAAGCCTGCGCAGGGCTTCCTTCTCGTCGCCGGCCTCTCCCACCACCGCGACGCTGCCTTTAAAGGACAGGCAGGCCCGGATCCCGTCGCGCACAATCGGATGGTTGTCGACGAGGAATACGCGGACCTTCTTTGAAGGGTTCGATTTCATAGAGAGGACTCCTCCGGCCGCGCGAGAGGAGCGCGGACGCTCACCGTCGTGCCGATCCCGGACTTCGAGACGATCTCCATCGTGCCGCCGACCGAATGGGAACGCTCGCGGATATTGCCCAGCCCGATGCCCTTCCTGGGCCGGCGCTTGTCCCGGCGCGTCTTGAAGCCGATGCCGTCGTCGCTCACGCTCAAGGCGAGTTCGCTCCCCTTGCGAGACAGCGTCACCGTGATGGACTTCGCCCGTGAATGCTTCCCGGCGTTATTGAGCGCTTCCTGCGCAATCCGGAAAAACGCCAGCGCCAGGTCGGGGGCGATCCCCTCAGGCACGTCGCGCGTGCGCAGCGTCACGTCGACGCGCGCGCGCGACTTGAACTCGCGGCAAAGGGTGCGCAGCGCGGGCACCAGCCCCAGGTCTTCGAGCTCGGAGGGCATCAGGTTCTGCGAGACGCGGCGGAGTTCCGAGATGGCGTGGTCCAGGAGCCCGCTGAGCTTGAGAATCTCGGCGGCCGCCCGCCCCGCGCTGAGCTTCGCCGTGTGCGACATGGATTCCAGACGGAACTTGACCCCCGAAAGGATCTGGCCCACGCCGTCGTGGAGCTCGCGGGCGACGCGCTTGCGCTCGGTCTCCTGCAAGGACACCACGCGCACGTGGAGCCGGCGCAACTCGCGTGCGGCCACCTTGAGCAGCGAAATATCCCGCTCCGTGGTGAGAAACTCGACCGCGCGGCCTTTGTCGTCGCGCAGGGCCGTCACGGTGATGAGCACGTCGAGGGTGAGCCCGCTTTTGGCGCGGCGCGTGATCTCGGTCGGCTCGCCCTTTCCCGGCGCCGACATGCGCAGCAGGTCCTTGGCCGGGATATGCACTCCGGCGGACTTCAACCGTCCGACGCTCATCGCCAAGGCTTCGGTCTCCGTGTAGCCGTACATCTTCCGGGCGCCCCGGTTCCAGGCGATGAGGCGCCCCTTGAGGTCGCGGATAATCACGGCGTCGTTGGAGTCCCGGACCAAGGACGCGATCCGGAGCAGGGCCTTCTCGGAGAGCCTCTTGTCGTGAATGTCGACCAAGACCATCACGACCCCCAACGACTTTCCGGCGACGTCGTCGGTCTTGCGCCTCTCGGCGCGGTAAGGGCGCAGGAAGAGGTAGTATTCGCGGCCCCGGCTGTCCTGGACCTCGAGCTCCTGGGCGCGGCGGGTCTTGATCACGTTCAAGAGCCGCTGCTTCAGGTCGGGCAGGCGTAAAGAGAGGCCCACGGCCTCGATCGGCTTCCCGATGCGCGACGCGCGGAGCCTAAGCGTCTTCTCGGCGGGCGGCGTGTAGCGGCGGATGGTGAGGTTCGGAGCCAAAAGCACGATCGAGACGTTGATGTTGGCCAGGAGATTGTTGAGGTCGCGGTTGGCCTGGAGCAGAATCTCGTTGCCCCGGCCCACCTCCTCGGTCGACGTCACCAACTCTTCGTTCGTCGATTGGAGCTCCTCCTTCGCGGTCTAGAACTCCTCGTTGACGCTCTGGAGTTCCTCGTTGCTCGACAGAAGCTCTTCATTGGAGCCTTTGAGTCGGGCGTTGGTCATCTCCTGTTCGTCGATGATCACCTTGAGATGCTCGGCGGACACCGCCAAGTCTTCCTTGAGCTCGGTGACGCGACGGCTCTCCTTCCCGTTGCGCGTCCCGCGGGCGGGCTTTGAGTCGGCCGCGATCTCGAGCGGCTCGAAGAGGATGAGAAAGCAGCCCTTGAGCCGCTCGGAGGACTTGACGGGAAGCACTTCGATGCGGGTCCGCCTGGCGCTGCCGTCTCGGTCCGGGGCGCCGATGTTCTTGACCACGGCTTCGCCGGACTTCCTCGCCATGTGGACGGCCGCGCGCAGGTCCAGAAGCAGTTCTCGGGGCGCCATCCCCCTCATGTTCAAACTCGGCTTGCCCGCCGCCGGCCGCAGGAACGGCGAAGAATCGCCGACAAAACGGAGGATCTCCAGGTCGCCGTTGACGATCACGCCGTTGGGCAAATAGCGGGCGGGTAAAACGCTCTCGAGCTCCGCCTGCAGGTCGGCGTGCTCCGGGAGGGGCTTCGTCAGCTCATACGCCTGTCCGGCGCCCAGGAAGGTCGGCTGGGTCTCCAGAAAGCTTCCGGGCTGGACGAAATCGAGCTGGGTCTTGGACGCCGATGTCCGTTCGGAGAAGACCTTCCGCTTGACGCTCAGGGGAGTGAAGCGGCCCGAAAAGTCGCCGACCGCCTCGGAGCGGCCCAGCATGAGGATGCCTCGGGGACGCAGGGCGTACTGGAACACCTGCAGGGCCCTCTCCTGCAGCGACGGGCCGAAGTAGATGAGAAGGTTGCGGCAGCTGATCAAGTCCAGGTTGATGAAGGGCGGGTCCTGCACCAGGTTCTTCGTGGCGAAGATGCAGCGCTCGCGGATCGCGGGGGAGATTCGGTAGCCGTCCGGGGTCTCGATGAAGAAGCGCTTAAGGCGCTCCGCGGAGACTTCGGAGCGGATTTTCTTAGGATACAAGCCGGCGCGGGCGCTCTCGATCACAAGCGGGTTCACGTCGGTCGCGAAGATCTGGAAGGGGGTGAGGGGGGCCTTGGGGCCGAGAGTCTCCACCAGGTTTATGGCGTGGGAATAGGCCTCCTGCCCCGTCGAGCAGCCGGGGACCCATATCCGGATCGGCGCCCGGAAGCTCCGGTTCTTGAACAATCGGGGATAGATCACGCTCTTCAACGCCTTGAAGGATTCCGGCTCGCGGAAGAAGGAGGTGACTGAGATCAACGCGGAGAGGTAAAGCGCATCGAGTTCCGCGGGATCGTCCTTCAAAACGGCGAGGTACTTCTCCGGGTTCCGGATGCGCCGGAGCACCATTCGGCGCTGGATGCGCCGCTTGAGCGTGCTCTTCTTGTACAGCTCGAATTCGATTCCTTTCATCGACCCGAGGTAGGCGAGGATGCGGTCCGGGAAGACGTCGCCTTCAGGCCGCCTCGCCTCTCGCCGCAGGGCGCCGACGCCCCCGGGCGATCCCAGCTTGCGCCCGATCCCGCCGGGAGAGAGGATATGGTCCACGCAGCCGGCCATGGCCGCGGAATGGGGCATGCTGATATGCGCGGCCGTCTTCGGGTCCTGCGCGAAGGTGGTCCCGCCGGCGTCCTTGATGGCCTGAAGTCCGGCGGTCCCGTCGGATCCGGCGCCGGAGAGAAGGACGCCGACGGCGTGCGGGCCCTGGTCAAGGGCGAGGGACCGGAAAAAGCCGTCGATCGGGTTCCGGCGCGCGGCCTTGGGAGAGACGGTCGAGAGACGCAGGACGCCGTTGCGGATGCGCAGGTCGCGGTTCGGCGGAAGGACGAAGATATGGTCCGCCTGCACCTTGTCGCCGCTCTTCACCTCGCAAAGCGGGAGCGTCGTGCAGCGGGCGAGGATCTCGGTGAGGTGGCTCTTGTACTGGGGAGCGAGGTGGGGCACCAGCACGAACGCCATGCCCGGCTTTTTCGGCAGCGCTTTCAAGAGGTCCTCGAAGGCCTTCAGCCCTCCTGCGGAAGCGCCGATCGCCGCCACAGGGAAGGAGCGGGTCCTCTTCGATTTCCTCATAGGCCGACTAAGGGTAGCATATGCCCGAATTTCGCTAGCCCGCGCGATGCGCTTTCCCATTCACGGTCGCCATCGCTTCCAACCGCTGCCGCGCCTCGCGACGCCCTAAGGTCCTTACCACGGCAAACGCCGCCTTCACCTTCCGCCGCGGCGAGGCCTTCTTGTGCTCCCAGAGGAACACGCTATGCCCGCTGACGCCCAGCAGGTTGCCGAACTCGTCCTGCGTCAAGCCGAGGCGCTTCCTTTGCGAGGCGATGATCCGGGAACTCAGTCGTATCCGCTGGGCGTCCTTCTCGGAGACCGCCGGCAGTTTGGCGATGCGCCCGTTGAGGTCGGCCATCAGCCTGCGGCTGTCGCGGCGGAGAGACTCAATGACGCGCTTCTGCTGCGCGACGACGCGCTTGAGTTCCGCGACATCCTTCTTGAGCGGCCGATGGAGCGCCGCCGTCGAGCGGCGAGAAAGGCGCTTGATCTCTTCTTTAAGAACGGTTCCAAGGTTCGGCATGTGGGCACCCCGTAGGATTGCGGCTTTGTGAAGATAATAAATCTTTCCGCGGGGACGGGGACAGGCCCCCTATCGAGAATGACAAGGCCGCGGCGCCGCAAGGTCGAATTCTACCTTCCACCCCCTTCCGGTAAACAGCGCGAGGAATTGGAAATACCGATCCAGCGGGTGAACACGATCATCCGGGGCAAGAGGGGAGTCTCAGCCGAGACCGCGATTCTTCTTTCGCGCTTTTTCAAGATGACCCCCGAGTTCTGGATGAACCTTCAGACGGCTTATTTGCTGGTGGGAAAAAGAGGGCCGAAGCGAGGAGGAAAAACGTAAGAGGAAAAGGGAAACTTTGGTTTGTTTTTAGACTCCTCCCCTGATCGCTGGGGACGATTATTGATGCGGAGGCGGGAAGCTGCGAGCGCTCGAGTTGAAAAGCGAGGCGAAAAGACGCTCTATGAATCGGACTACCTCCTGGGAGTGTTCGATGGGCATCGGATGGGCGGGCTAAGGTTCAAAAGCGACCCGGATGGCCCTTTCTTGAATGACAACAAGAAACTCGCATCTCCCCCGTGGACATCCTTGCGAGAACTAGAGCATGCCAGCCTTGAATTGGAGAGAGAGGATGCCGTTGATGATCCGGATTACTTGAAGTGGCTGGACATGTTGATGGTGCGGGGCACGACAACGGTGATGCGAGCTATCTTGAGCTCGTCGAATTTATCGTTCGAAATGGGGCTCGGGTCAGCGAGGATTTAGAGGAGCTTTGGAGAAGGGTTGTTTTCTACATTTGCGTTTCCAATACTGATGATCACTTGAGAAATCACGGGTTCCTGCTATCTGATCAAGGCTGGGAATTGTCCCCTGCATACGACATCAATCCCAACCCCGCCGGAGCCGGCCTGAAACTGAATATTTCGGAAACCGACAACTCGTTGGAACTTGAAGTCGCCCTTTCCGTGATCGAGCATTTCAGGGTGACTCGACGCAGGGCTGATGAAATCGTAAACCGGATAAAGGGTGCGGTATCTCAGTGGGAGAAGGCAGCCAAAAAAATGAATTTATCCGCGAAGGACCGAGATATGATGCGCCCGGCGTTTTCGGCCGCGCGAGAGCACTAGAATTCGAAACCAACCTTGAACTGCCGCGCTCAGACAGACAATTCCCTCAGCAATCCCTCCCACTCGAACAGCCCTCGTTTAATTGCTTCCTGCGCAAGCTCACAGGAGCGAATCGGCGAACGCGGACTCCGAAAACTCGTAATTTCTCCTGGATAAACCCTCGACGAATTCCTGGGCCGGGGGTACACTCAGCGAAGGAGGTGGAACGCTGCCGATGCCGAAGAAGATCCGCGTCGCCGCGCACGGATTCGTTTGGCTCAGCCTTCTCTGGTGCCTCGCCGTTTTCCACCGTTTTGGCGCCCTTGGAATCGTCCCCGGTCCACCGAGCGAGACGACGCTGTCGCTCGCGGCGACCCTCGTGCAATTTCACTGGTTCTCCGCCGCGGTTCTAGGACTCCACGCGATGGCGCTCCTCTGCTCGGTCCCGGTCGAAATTCCTCGCCTCCGCCGCTCCCCGGCCGGGATCGGGCTTGCCGCGCTCGGTCAGTTGGTTCTGTGCGTGCTCGGGGCGTTTTCGGTCGGACCCTATTTCCTGCCCGCGGCGGCCCTCCTGGCCGCCGCGAGCGTGACTTCCTCGCTCGAATCGTCCGCCCCGGCCGGCCGTCTGCGCCGCGCGCTGCAGATCCTCGGGACGGCCCTGGCGGTCGGGCTCTTGCTCCTCTTTTTCAAGGGAGTCGGTACGCGCGTCTTGCCGTCGCGGCCCGAACGCGGGGCGGTCGCCACCGCGGCGCTTGTCCGGACCCGACCTGCCGATCCTCCGACAAGAGCACCCGATTCCATCAAATACCTGGCGATTTCCGAATACGCCCCTCTCCCGAAAACGATCCTGCGCGCGCTCGAGACCGAGGGCTGCCGCGTTCCGCAGCCGGACGGCAGACTTCTGCGACGGTATGAACCGGCCAACATAACCGTCGCGAATCTCGTCGATCCCGACCGCTACGACTGGATCGTTCTCTGCAGCGTCGACGACGTCTCGTCGATCCGCGTCTTCTGGGGCAAGGACGGATCGGCGCCGACCGCGTGCCCGGGGAAGATCGCCGAGGCGCCGGACGCCAATTATCAACAAAATGTCGGGGGAAGACCGGCGTTCTCACGCCATATCGCGCGCATCACTCCGGAGAAAATTCGAGAGCGGCTCGATGGGCTCGGCGAGCCGGGACCGGGATTCGCGCTCGAGCACGAGGGGATCGAGGATGCGTTCATGGGGAAGGGGTCGACGATTTGGTATTGCCGGGACGGGAAGTGGCACGCCATGCTCGGCGCCGATTGAGCCGGACCTCTCGAGGGGGTGTAGAGAGGCTTCGAGCAATCGGCCTCGGGAGGTAAAATGAGGGGCCAGCTTTCCATAAGCCTTATGGAACAGCGGATCTTCCTGATCCGGGGGCAAAAAGTCATGATTGATCGGGATTTAGCGGAACTCTACAGGGTGCCGACATTTGTTCTGAACCAGTCGGTCAGACGAAATCGAGCCAGGTTTCCGGATGGCTTCATGTTTCGCCTATCTAGGGAGGAGGCGCGGGAACTGATAACCAACTGTGATCGGTTCGCCACTCTGAAGCACTCCGTGGTCGCTCCCTGGGCCTTCACGGAGTACGGCGTCGCCATGCTGTCCAGCGTTCTTCGAAGTAAGCGTGCGATCCAGATCAACATCCAGATCATTCAGACTTTCATCCACATGCGCCATTGGGCCCTGACGCATAAGGAATTATCTCAGAAGATCAACGAAATTCGATTGGCGAGGAAATTCGGTCTGCGCCCATTTTCCGAACGCATTCTCATTTATAGCACGGACCTTATCTCGCTAGACTCTGCCCCGCCAAAACCCCGGCCGGCGCGAGAGATGGGCGACGGCGAAGACCACAATCGAATCCGCATGCGCGGAATATGCGATCGCATAGGGAAACCGAGGAAGCAGGCACCGTCTCACCCCGAGTCTCTTCGCGACGCCCGGCCACGCGGGCCACAGGGCGGGAGTCTCCCGAAGCAGCGCCAGGGACCGATCCACTTCGACCAGCAATTGCGCGCCCAGGCCGATTTGTCGGGACTCGTACCAATCCAGCGCGGCCTGAAGTTCTTGCTCGGCGTCAGGATGGAATTGAAACCCCGTCACTCAGCGGGCTTCTTAAGGCGGGCCTGCATGCGCTTGCGGGATTTCTTCCAATCGACTAGCTGGACGGCGCCGTCGTGCACCTCGTCGGCGCGCCGTGCGACTTCCGCGGTCCATGCGGCAGACGCGCCCTCCTCGGAAGGCCCGTCCAGACTCGTGATGATCCGCCGAGCGATCGAGGCGCGATCCGCAGCGGGAAGATTCAAGACCGAAGCGAGAAGTTCTTTTCGGGTCATGGCTTCCTTTATTATAGCGTGCGTATACGCAGCCCGCCATGCCCTTCCTCGGCGGCAAGGCGGGTGCCCACAGGAACAAGCAGGCGGATTGCCGAAGGCGAGTCTCCGGAAAACATGGAAGCCGCCCTCACAAAAAGTAAAGGCGGCTTCTATGCTTTTTAAATGGCTCCCCTAGTAGGACGAAAAGGGGAACGCTCAAAACCGTTGTTCATATCGGTGGAATTCTTCCAGCGGATCTGAGCGCGGCCTCTCTCGGGGAGCGGATTCGCTTTATTCGGCGGCGTTTGGGGTTTTCGTACTTGGAGTTGGCGCGCCGCGCCGGCATTGGGTGCAACACGCTGACTCGGCTGGAGCGGGGGGAGGGGAAAGCGACCGATTTAGCCGTCGGCCGCGTTGTGCGCGCCATCGGACCGGCCTTGGCCTTTCCGGGCGCCCCGGACATATTCGACTTGCTCTTCCCGCCCAGGGGCTTCCGGTTTAAATGTCCGGTGGCGCTTCACAAAACGAGGGGGGCAGGCTCCTCCATTGGATGTGAAAAAACTTTGCGATACGCTGAGCAATCACTTCTGGCTGCCCAACAGAACCAATCACAATAATACCACCGTGGTTCTTTTTTGCGGTAGCCCAACGTTGATGGATTATGCGGAAATCCCGGCGATTGTGGGTAACCATAACCCAATTCTTCTGGGCTGAAAATTCGAGTTGAAAATCGTCTGGTTTCCCGCTATTGCCCGCATCAAGTGTGTGTACAACAGAAAACCCCGACCTTTCTAGTAACTTTTTAACGGGGTATTCGATGTTTTCATTTAGGTAAATGACGGGAAGCTCGGTTCGCTCCTGGGAAGCTTCCACAGGTATCACTGGATGGCGAATTCGGACCGGGTCTCTTCCTCGATGAGTTCCTCAATTTCAGCGGGATGCTGCCGGTAATACTCCTCAGCAGCATCAATCTGGCCCGCAGACAGTTGAGGATAGACGGCACCAAGGCGAGATTTCTCCCCCAGTCTCGTAAGTGCCTCGATGAGATGATGCACCGAAATGCGTGTCCCAATAATTATGGGAGCTCCTCCGCAAATCTGCGGAGTGCAGCCAATCAGGTATGCGGAGCTTTGTCCCGGCCCACTCTGCCCCTGAGGGGTCGCAGGTATTTCGGATGCGAGCATGAGGTATAAGGCAGTGTCCCCCGAAGTCTCGGTCGAGGAGTGTTGCAACAAAAAGAATTCATCCTTATCTAGGGTTAGACTCATAAAGTCACTGCCTCCAGGCTGGCGCCAATCAATTCGTCAGCCTCCTTCCAAACAGCTGCGACATCACGCGGTTCCATGCTGTTCGCAAGATCGCGGTTGTTAATATCAACCTTCACCATCAGGTTGAAGTTGTCTTCGAGCTTCATCTGCTGAAATATCACCTGGGTGTTTATGTTCATCAGCTTGCCGGATGAGCCCGCGACGATGCGATTGAATACAAGTTGCACTACAGCGATGTCAGCAGAGTTGTCCGCGAGAATTTTCTTTAAGAGAGCCGGCTTGTCCCCGGCAGAATACGGGATTACGATTTCAAAAATCTTGCCAGCACGAGAGAAGCGCAGGCCTTTTAGGATTTCGGCAACTTTGAACAGCGAGGTTTCCATCTTCTTGTTTAAGTCTTTGGCTTGCAATGAAATATCGTGATGGAATGTTCTCTCGCCAGCTTTGATGAGATGGTAAATGGTTATGGCGTCAGTGCCAATGAAAAAGGAAGGGGCTGTTGCGACTGCGCCGCCATCCATATTGTATTGGCGGAAGACTTGATACAGAGGGGCAGGCCCTCGCTGAGGCACCTGAATCCCCGCATCAAAAATCTGGTAATGAGTGGGATCAAGCTCCTGGAGGTTGGCCTTCAGAGCCTCTCGCTCACTCGCCTTCAATTCCGTTCTAAGAGGGATGCGGCACGAGAATTGAAGCGAGTATTGATGTGCTTTTTTAAGAATATCGCTCATGTTCTCAGGCTCTCCTTGTCGCTACTGTAATACAGTGTAGTAGACATAGGCCCGGCCCGCAAGGGGCCGATTTTGTCCGCCGACACCCTTTGTGCCAAGATATAGTGAGACAGATTCGGGTTCTGAATTAGTTGTGCAGGGCGGGGGAGTGCTACGAGTCTGCGTCTCGTCGGCTCGCCCATCCGAGCAATAACCTGCGTCAAACCGACCCAGGATACCGCTGAGTATATGACGTTCCCGGAGTTCGAAACCGTCGCCGGAGTCCTGCTGAGACTCTCTGACAAATCTCCGGCGGCACCGCGCCCCCAGGGCGCGGCACTGCCGGAGATTTTCCGCTTTACAAAAAAGGCTCAGCTAATTTAGCTGAGCCTTTTTCTGAGAAAATCTCCGGCGGTAGGATTCGAACCTACGACCCATCGGTTACAAGGCCCCCCGGCTTTCACCGAGGCTTGGACTATCTCATCACCCACGAAGGGTGTCGGGCGCTTCCCGCGGCGAACCTCGCCGAAGTACGAGCTCTCGCTCTAGTCTCTGCACCTTCCCCGAACCGTCTCGAGGCTTGGCTCAGGATTCCCGTTGCAGCCTGGAAGCCGCGTTAGGGTTCCCTGAATTCACCCGATTTTTCAACCACCGTTACCGGTGGAAGCTGCCGATCTGACAGCCGATTGCTCTACCGCTGAGCTACGCCGGATACACCTTTATTATACCATGATTGAGCATGTGGCGAGAACGGCTCCGACGGACGGACGGCCTCCTGCTGGTTCTCTTCTCCTCGACCTGGTTCTCCGCGACCACTTTGTTGGTCAAATTGCTCGGAACCGAAATCCCGACCGCCTGGATCGCGTTCATGCGCTCGGTCGTCGCGCTGCCGATGATCGCGGTGTTCATGCACCGCCGCGGGCTGTCCTACCGCAGCGAACACGGCTTTCGCCTATTTCTAAGAGGGGTCTGGGGCATCTCGGCGATGGTCTGCCTGTTCTGGGCGCTGCCGCGCATCCCCGTCGCCAACGTGATGCTGATGAGCCACGCGAGCCCGCTGTACGCGGCGATCTGGGGCGTGCTGTTCTTGGACGAGAAGCTCGATAAGGCCGGAGTCTTCTGCCTGCTCGTCGCGTTCTCCGGCGTGTATCTCGCGCTGCGGCCGGAATTAAGCCTGGAATCCCTGCCTTACTACGCGGCGCTGCTCTCCGGAATCTTCTCCTCCTTGGCCTTCGCGACGATTCGCTCGCTCGGGAAGACCGAACCGCCGCTTCGGATCATCTTCTATTTCGGACTGATCGGAACCTGCGTCTTCCTGCCCTTCGCGCTCAAAAGCGGCTACCTCCCCACGCCGCGAGAATGGGCGCTGATGTTCGCGGTCGGCGCGACCGCCACGGTCGGCCAACTCTTCTTGACCACCGGCATCACGAAAGCGCCCGTGGCGCGCGCGTCGGTCGGCGCGACCTTCATCATCGTCTTAAACATCGCCGGCGGCCGGCTGTGGTGGGGGGAAGTGCCCGACGCGTGGACCTGGGTCGGCTGTCTCTTGATCGTCGGCGGCATCGTCGGTCTTACCACGGCGGTGCGCCGGCGCCTCTTGATCACCGTCGCCGAATAAAAAAGCCCCCGGCGATCGCCGGGGGCTTTTTTACAAAGGCTTACTTGCCGGCTTTCGCGGCCTCGGAGCGGATCTGCGCGAAGTACTTGTTCGCGTCGCGGATCACTTCGGAGTAGGGCTTGTCCATCAGGATCTCGACGCCCTGGCTCACATGGCTGATCGCCCAGATCTTGAATTTGCCCTCATCGACCGCCTGCTTAATGTCCGGCCTAAGCATCAGGTCCGCGACGTTCATTTCGGGAATCAGAACGCCCTGCTCGCCGTTGAGCTCCTTGCCCTGGCGGCGCAGCATGTCGACGACCACGTCGTAGAAGCCCGTGATCTTCTCGTTGACGCCGCCGATCACCTGGACGTTGCCCTTTTGGTCCATCGAGCCGGTCATCGCGATGCCTTGCTTGATCTTCGCGCCGGAGTAGGCGGAGAGCACGCCGTAGGTCATGGTCTGCGTCGCCGAGTCCCCGTCGATGCCGCCGTACTGCTGGGCGAACTCGATGGAGACCTCGGCCGGGATCGCCTGCCGGCTGCCGAAGGTGCGCTTAAGGAAGCCCTGGATCACGCCGACCGATTTATCGAAGCTGCTTCCGGTGGAGTGCGCGTCCTGGTCGGTGGAGACGATCAGCCGTCCGCCGGTGCGAACGCCCGCCTCGTAGGTGATGCGGGACGGGACGCCGAAGTCGTGGCCGACGACGGCCAGGCCGTTGTTTTGTCCCTGGACCTCGCCCTCGATGTCCACATGGAAGGTGCCTTCGCCGAACAGGTCGAGCATGTGCTTGCGGCTCGAACCGCGGCGCGCGGAGCGGGCGTCGACGGCCTGGCGGACGTCCTCGGCCTCCACGATGTCCCGGCTCGCCTTGCGGGCGTAGTGCGACGCCTCGAGCAGCAGGCTGTTGACCGCGCCGAACTGGGCGGTCAGTTTCCGGTTGGAACCCGCCATTTTGGCGCTTTCCTCGAGAACGCCGGCGATGGCGCTCTGACTCATGTCGAGCAGCTTTCCGCCGCTGTATTGGATTTGCGTGTGCAGGAAGCTCAAGAACGCCTGAATCGTCTCCTTCGCGATCTTAAACGAGCGCTCGAACTCCGCCGCGGCCCGGAACAGGCCGGAGAAGTCCTCGTCGTTGTGTTCGACCATCATGTGCATCATCGGCGAGGCGATGAACACGATCTTCACCATGTTCTCGCCCTTCACGTCCACCTTGTACTGCTCGCCCTGTCCGGTGGCGATGCCCTGCACGCCGCCTTCGGTGATCGTCGCCTGGCCGCTGCGAACCATGCGCATGAGGAACGGGTAGGTGCCCTCGCGCAAAGTCTCAAGCAGATCCAAAACGAGGTAGCCGCCCCGCGCCTTCAAAAACGAGCCGCTCTTGAGAACCGGCCCGCCGGGGGACTTGCGCTTCACCGGCATCGCCAACCCGGGCATGATGACCATCTGACTTCCGCCCTCGGCCTCGCCGAACAGATTGGAGAAGTTCGGGGATTTCTCGAACACGACGGGCGCGCCCTGCGTGTTCGCGTTGTCGGTGAGCAGCGAGACCTTCACGCTGTCTTGGGGATCGCCGGCCATCGGATTTTTGGGGGAGTCGTTGGAGACGAAGGCCGGATAGTTCTTCACCAAATGCTCCACGAAGGTTTCCAGCCACGCCACCGCCTGTTTGCGGCTTTCGCTCAGCGGCGGATCGTTCTCGTGTATCTTCGCGTGTTCGGCCGAAATCTTCTCGGCGATCGCTTCCTGTTCGGCCAACAGCGGCTTCGCGACGGCCAACGCGCGCTGGACGAAGGACTCGAAGGTCTCTCCGGCGCCGATCACGCCCTTCGCCTTCAGCTCTTCGAACACCTTCGGCGTGACGATCGTCTTTTCCCCGTAGACCATCACGATCTGGCCCTGCTGGGTGAACGCGATGCGCAGCGGCCCGATTTCGGCCGCGGCGACCTTCGCCTCGAACTCGGCCCAATAGGCCTGCTGGCGCGCGCGCCAGTCGTGATGGGCCTGGTCCTCATGGGAAGGGGCGCCGGAGGCCAACTGGTACACGGGTCCGGCAAGCTGGGAGATGACCTGTCCGGCCAGCTGCACCTCGACCTGTTGGAGCTTGGCCGTCACCTTCGCCTGCTCCTCCATGTTCACCTTCATGATCTTGCCGTACTCCTCGATCAGAGGCTTGGACGCCGCCTTGAGTTCCGCCATCAGGTCTTCCTTCGAATAGGGTTTGCCTTCGATCTTTTCGTCGATCTCTTCGGCTTTGAGCGGTTCGCCCTGGTAGGTGACCTCGGCCATGATCCCGAACTGGTTCTCGCTCATCTGGCGCACGGAGATGCGCAGACCCCATTCCCCCTTGATCTTGACCTTCGCCGCCTTGCGCTCGATCGCCTTCTGGCGGTCGGCGACGGCGGCCTGAAGGCTGCCCAGGAGCTTCTTCTTCATCTGGGCGTACTGGCCCGTGGAAAAAACCTTTTCGAGCGATCCGCCGACGTTTTCGAGCACGGCCTCGACGCCGGCCTTGAACTCACGGCCTTCGCCCGGGGCCATCTCCAACACCACCGGATTCTCCGGATTGTCGAGATGGGTCACCGCCACGAGATCGTTGGGCGTCGCGCGCTTCGGCGCGATTTCCGAAAGCAGCTGCCGAACCGCAGTTTCGCGGCCGGTCCCGTCCGGACCGGAGACGATCAGGTTGTAGCCCTTTTCCCAAAGTTCCATGCCGAAGCGCATCGCGTCGAGCGCCGCGTCCTGACCGACCACTCCTTTCTTGCGAAGCTTCGCCTCGGTGGCCTTCTTCGGCAGATAGTTCGGGTTCGGGCTCCAGCGGACGTCGGATCCTTTCAGCCGGAACCGCTCGGTATCCATCTTCTCGACTTTCGGGCGGGCGGCCTCGGCCTTCGCGGCCGCCCAACGGCGCAAACCCGCGATCGGGCGCGGCAGGCGCGCCGTCGCGAGCCAATGATAGAAGCCGGAAGTCTTGGCGGCCTCCTGAGCCGGCAGCGCCGAACGATCGGTTTTCGCGGCGCCGCCGTCGAACACCTCCGACAGACGGGCTCCGCCGCCGTCGGGCAGCGCCAAGCGTTGGGCGAACGCGGTCAAATTGCTTTTCGCGGCGCCGGCCGGAAGCGCGGCCGCGACCGCGCCCAGATCCTGCGCGGAACGAGCTCCGGTAAATTCGTTAAGAAGCTTTTGGCCGCCGACGCGCTGGATCTCGTTGACGATCCCGATCACCGGGTGGCGGTCCACCGCGGAGAGACCGGCCGGGAGCGCCTCGGCTTGAATCGGAGCGGCGGAGGCGGTGGGGAGAACGGCGGTCGGGCGTTGGGCGGAGGGGGTCGCCTTGGCCGCGGAGCCGATCACGGCTTCCTGGGCAACGATCAGAGTCGAAGCGGAGAGACCCGGGGAGAAGGTCATCTGCATCGAGCCGACCGTGGCCGCCTGGGATTGCCCAAGCGCCGTCGCGGCGGGAGCGATGACGGTGCCGAGCGCCGTTTGGCCGATATTGACCCGCGCGATCGGCGCGGCGAAGGCGATCCCGCCCGGTCCCGTCAACAGCAGGGCCGCGGCGAGCGCCGTGGAAAGGAGTTTATTCGCGGCTGCGGCAAGGCTCGAGGACTTCCCCATGTCTCTGTTCCCCATCATCTTTAATTGACCTAAATCCCGCTCCGGGATACTACATAGTAGACCTCGCTTCAGCGTGATGAATGGGCCAACCGGCGCTAATTTAATGAAAATAGGGCCTATTTCCGTCTGGTGCTATAAGCCTAGTCCCGTTTTGCTAAAGTTTGCCTATGATTCTCTCGATACTCGTCGCCTTTCATATCCTCGGACTCGCGCTTTGGCTGGGCGGGCTTTGGGGCACCTCCCGCGTCCTCGAGATGCGCCACGACCTCCCGGGCGTTCCCTCGGAAGCCCTCGCGGGAATCGAGCACGAACTGCTGTACCGCCTCGTGCATCCCGGAATGGGACTGGCGCTGGTCTGCGGGGCGGCGCTGTTTTCCTGGGCGCCGAAGCACTACTTAGGGGAAGGGTGGATGATCGCGAAGCTTTTCCTCGCGGCCCTCTTAATCGCCGTGACGCTGTGGATTATCAAAGCGCGGCGCGGTCCCGAGGGCGGGGTTTCTCCGAAAAGTCTTCAGTTCGCCCGCGGCTTCGCCGTCTTCATCGCAACCGTCGCGCTGCTCCTAGCGACCGTCCGCCCTTTTTAAAGTAGGGACCAGGTCCATTCTTATAAAACGACCCCGCGGACGGTTTTAACGCCGGGGACTTTTTTAAGCTCGCTCTGCAGTTCGGCCGAGGGTTCTTCATCCAGCGTGATCACCATCACCGCTTCGCCGCGCGCCGACTTGCGGCCCACGCGCATGTCGGCGATATTGACGTCGTGCGCGCCGAGCAAAGAGCCGACGGCCCCGATGATGCCGGGGGTGTCGTCGTTGGAGAGCACGAGCATCCGCCCTTCGGGGCTGACGTCCACGAAGAGTTCGTCCAGGCGTACGATGCGCAGCTTGCCGTCGTCGCCGACCGTCCCCGACACGCTGCGCTCGCCTTTGTCGGTCACCGCGGTCACCGTCAGCAGGCGCGCGTAGCCCTCGGGGGAGGGGGCGGTCGATTCCGAGATCTCGATGCCTCGTTCCATCGCGAGAATCGGAGTGTTGATGAACGAGAGCGTGAAGTCCATGATCGTTGAAAGAGCGCCCTTCACGGCCGCGACCGAAAGCGGCCGGCGCGCGCCGTCCGGAAATTCCCCATGGAAGCGGCAGCGAATCCCCTTCAACCCCGAGTCGAGCGTCTGCCCGAGGAAGCGGCCGAGCTTGTCCGCAAGGTCGAGCGTCGCGCCGAGGGATTCCAACTGATCCGGATCGAAACCGGGCAGATTGATCGCGTTGCGCACCAGGCCCTTTGTGCGGAATTCGAGCACGCTCTTCGAAAGTTCCTCGGCGACCTTGAACTGCGCCTCCTCGGTGGAGGCCCCGAGGTGGGGGGTGAGGATCACGTTGGAAAGCCCGCGGAGTTCGCTTTTCACGTCGAGCGGTTCGCCGTCGAACACGTCAAGCGCCGCGCCCTTGAGCTTCCCGGACTTGAGCGCTTCGATCAAATCCTTCTCGACGATCAGTTCGCCGCGCGCGCAATTGATCAACCGCGCGTCTTTCTTGAACCAGCCGAGCGTCTTGGCGTCGATGATCCCGCGAGTCTTCTCGGTTACGGGCATGTGCAGGGACACATAGTCGGAGTTCTCAAGAAGCGGCTTAAAGTCCGAGAGCGTCACGCCGAACTGCTCGGCCTGCTCGGCGGAGATGAACGGATCGTAAGCGAGCACCTTCATCCCGAAGGCGCGGGCGCGCTTGGCGACTTCGCGGCCGATGCGTCCGAAGCCGGCGAGACCCAGCGTCTTCTCCTGCAGTTCGGTTCCCATGAACTTCGAGCGGTCCCAACCGCCCGCCTTCAGGCGGCCGTCGGCCTGGGCGATGTTGCGCGCCAGAGCGAGCATGAGTCCGAACGTGTGCTCGCACGCGGAAATCGTATTGGCGGCCGGGGCGTTCACGACGGCGATCCCGCGCCGCGACGCGTCCTTCACATCGATGTTGTCGACGCCGACGCCCGCGCGGCCGATCAGCTTGAGCGCGCCCGCCTTTTCGAGCCATTGAGCGGTAATCTTCGTTTCCGACCGGACCAGCCAGGCCTCGGCCTTGGGGACCTCCGACTCGAGCGTCGCATCCGACGGCGTGACGGCCATCACCAGTTCGCACGCGGGATCCTGCTGCAGGGGCTCGAGCCCTTTCGGGTCGATCTTGTCGGTCACGAGAATGCGGAATTTGTCCATCGTTTCTCCTTCGCCCTCAGGCGTCCGCCGAGGGCCGCTGTCCGTCCGAGGCTTACGCGTTCGGGGCGGTGTAGCCGCTGCCGCCGGTTTTCGGATCGGCGCGCTTCCAGGAAGCGCTCCGCGACTTAGGCTTGTCCCCGTCGGAGTCGGGCGCCAGGGCCTGATCGAGCACCTGGCTGATGTGGCTCACGCCGATCATGTCCAAGCCGCTCTGAACGTCCTTGGGGATTTCCTCGAGGTCCTTGCGGTTGAGCTCGGGGAACAAAATCACGCGCAGACCCATGCGGTGCGCGGCCATCACCTTGTCCTTTAAGCCGCCGATCGGAAGCACGCGTCCGCGCAGAGTGATCTCTCCCGTCATACCGACGCCGTCGAGCACCGGCCGGCCCGTCATCTGGCTGGCGATGGCCGTGGCGATCGCAATGCCGGCCGAAGGGCCGTCCTTGGGCGTCGCCCCTTCCGGAACGTGGATGTGAAAATTGAGCTTCGAGAACAGGTCGGGGTCGATCCCCAACTGCTCCGCGACCGACTTGACGTAGGAGACGGCGGTTTTCGCCGATTCCTGCATCACCGTCCCGAGTTTTCCGGTCAAGAGGATCTCGCCCTTGCCCTTCGACGTGGCCACTTCAATGGCCAGAATCGATCCGCCCACCTCGCTCCACGCGAGACCGGTCGAAACGCCGACCCCGTTGTGGGACTTATCTTCGGGGGCGTACTTCGGGATGCCCAGCGACCTCTGAAGATTCGCGGCGTTGACCTTAACGGTCTTCACCTTCTTTTCAACGACCTGGCGGGCGGCCCGCCGGCAAAGCGTCGCGATTTCTCGCTCGAGACTGCGCACGCCGGCCTCGCGCGTGTATTCCTGCATCACGCGGCCGAGCGCGTCGTCCGAGATTTGCAGCTGAGTCGGCTTCAGCCCATGCAGCTTCACCTGTTTGGGGATCAAATGATCGTTGGCGATGCGGGCCTTCTCGCTGTGCGTGTAGCCGGAAAAGCGAATGATTTCCAGACGGTCCTGCAGCGGAATCGGAACGCCCTCGAGGGAATTCGCCGTGCAGATGAACATCACCCTGGAAAGGTCGAACTCCGTGTCGAGATAGTGGTCGACGAAAGAGTTGTTCTGCTCCGGGTCGAGGACTTCGAGCAAGGCGGCCGCCGGGTCGCCCCGCCAGTCCGTTCCCATCTTGTCGATTTCATCGAGCAGGAAAACCGGGTTGTTGCTCTTCGCCTTTCGCAGCGATTGGATGATGCGCCCCGGGAGGGAACCGATGTAGGTGCGGCGGTGGCCGCGGATTTCGGCCTCGTCGCGCACTCCGCCCAGGGAGATGCGCGCGAAGCGGCGGTTCATCGCCGTCGCGATCGAGCGTCCGAGGCTGGTCTTTCCGACGCCGGGCGGACCGACGAAGCAGAGGATCGGTCCGCGGAGCTTCTTCGTCAATTTGCAGACGGCGAGATACTCGAGAATGCGGTCCTTGGCCTTATCGAGTCCGAAGTGATCGTCGTCGAGAATTTTCTTGGCGCGGATCACGTCGAGCTTGTCCTGCGTTTTGACGGACCACGGCAAATGGATCATCCAATCGAGATAGGAGCGGCTGACGGTGGACTCGGGGGAGAACGGCATCATTTTCTCGAGCCGGCGAAGCTCCTTAAAGGCCGCCTCTTCCGCGGCCTCGAGCATCTTCGCTTCCTTCACCTTGAGCGCGAGTTCCTCGATCTCTTTGGCGAAATCGTCCTTCTGGCGGAGCTCCTTCTGAATCGCCTTCATCTGCTCCGTCAGGTAGTACTCCTTCTGCGTCTTCTGAATGGAAGACCGCACTCGAGTGTGGATCTTCTTCTCCAGCCCGAGGATCTCGATCTCGGAGTTGATAAGTTCCGCGAGCTTCTCCAGCCGCTTCACCGGATCGATGGCTTCCAAAAGGGACTGCCGGTCCGGAAGCTTGGTTACCGAGTTCGACGCGATCATGTCGGCGAGCCGGGAGGCGTCGCGGATCTGAGAGAGGGATTGCCCCGCTTCCGGCGGCGCCCGGCGGGTCATCTTCAAGTAGGACTCGAAAGATTGGACGCACTGGCGCATGAGGGCTTCGAGCTTCGGCGTGTCTTCGACTTTCTCCGCGGGGTACGCGAGATCGCCTTCCCAATATCCCGATCCCGCGAGCCGAAGGCCCGTGAGTTGAACGCGGGTGACCCCCTGGAGGAAAACCTTCAGCGTTCCATCAGGCATGCGGAGGAACTGGATCACCTCGGCGAGCACTCCGGTTTTGTAAAGATCGCCTTCCTTCGGATCCTCGATCGACGCCTTCTTTTGCGCCGTCACCGCGACGAGCTTCCCCGCCTGCATCGCCTGTTCGAGCGCCTTGATCGACCGCTCCCGGCCCACGGAAAGCGGCAGCGCCATGTGCGGGAACACGACCACATCCCGCACCGCGAGCAGGGGCAGACGGCCGGGGCGTTCGGCACGGCGCGATTCAGGGGTAGGGGGGGGTTTTTTCAACGGATTAGGCCTAGTTCTGCCCGACGCCCAGGTCGTGGGGCCGGTGCTGGATGACGTGGTCGATGATGCCGTACGCCTTCGCTTCCTCGGCGGACATGTAGTAGTTGCGCTCCATGTCCTTCTCGATCTGTTCGAGATTCTTGCCGGTGTGCGCCGCGAAAAGTTCGTTGAGCTTGCGCTTGGTCTTCATCATCTCGTCGGCCTCGATCTGGATGTCGGAGGCCTGCCCCGAAATGCCGTAGCCGCCGATCAGAGGCTGGTGGATCATGATGCGCGAATAGGGCAGCGCCATGCGCTTTCCTTTCGATCCGGCCGCGAGAAGCACCGCGCCGAAGCTCATCGCCATCCCCATGCAGATCGTCGTGATCGGGGCCTTGATGTACTGCATCGTGTCGTAGACGGCGTATCCCGCGGTGACCATTCCGCCGGGGGAGTTGATGTAAAGATAGATGTCCTTGTCGTTGTCTTCCGCTTCGAGATAGAGCATCTGCGCGATCAGCAGGTTTGCGGAGTCGGTGGTGACGACGCCCTCGCTGCCGCCGACGAAGATGATCCGGTCCTTCAAAAGGCGGGAATAGATGTCGTATCCGACGGCCGAGCCTTGGTTCCAGCGTTCGAGAATCGTAGGGATGATCATGGCATCAATATAACAATTTTCATCCCGCCCGGAGACGAAAAGGCGACATTTTCAGACAAATTAGGAAGGATTTGATAAAATTCCCGCAATGAAAGAGAGCTTCCAAATCACGATCAAAAGACCCCGCGACGAGGTCTTCAAAGTCGTCAATGATTTTCAGCATTTGGCGAAGGCCGGCCAGGGCAAGATCCGACTCCAGAGCGTCGCGGGGAAACCCGCTTCCGGTCCCGGCTCCGAACAGACTATCTCCAGCGACTTCCCCGGCATGCAGGACATCCGCATCGAGACGCTGGAATGGGACGAACCCAAGCGCGTCGTGCGCAAGTTCCATGTAAAGGACCTCCCGACCACGGTCGAATTGGATTTCAGCGAGAAGGACGGCGCCACCGTCGTCGACCTCACCGTGGAACTGGTCGCTCAAAGCATGGTCTACAAGATGATGATGCCGATGCTCGCGAAAACCATCCGCGACCAGAAAGGCAAAGCGCTGGAGCAGGTCCAAAAGCAGCTCGAAGCGAACGCTTAGAAGCGCGCATCGTCGAAATTAACCCAGAGGTCCCAAATTCCCCTAGGCCGCAATACGCGCGGCCGGGGGGTCCCGGGCCCCAACCGCTCCCGCGGCTTCGCGGGCACACTAGGATCATGAAGATGATCCGAACCTTCGCAGTCCTCATCCTCGCGGCCTCGACCGCCTCCGCCGCCGGACTGGAAAGCCTCGCGCTTCAGATGCGCGCTCTTCCCGGCATGAGCGCAGTGCCGATGGCCGGCATGCAGCGGCTCGCGGTCTCAACGAAGGAAAACGGAAAGAAGATGAAGAAAGCCGAAGTCCGGAAAATCGGACGCGGCCTGACGATCACGCGAACCGGGGCGGCGAACTACGAGAACGGCGAGAAGATATCCAAGCACCTCCTTAAATACGGTCAGGCAGGCTTCGACCTTTTCAACCAGCCCGCGCGCTGCGTCTCGCAAACCCGGGGGGAAGGGGAAAGCGGAATCGAGATGCTGGCCTGCCAGCAGTTCGCGGAAATGCCGGAGTCCGATTCGGACATCAAGGTCGCGGTGCTGCGGCATTTGGTCGGCGACGTTTCCGTCTACTACGAGACCTGGACCCAGGACGATTCCGGGACCTTCAAGATCGAACAGTACAGCTTTCTGGTCTCGCCCTCAGGCGAACTGCAGGAGGCGGTGAAGACGATTTTCGCGGCCGGCGCGGATGAACAGCCGGTGCCGGTAACCCCGGCAGAGGAGTTCGAGTCCTCCGACCCGGCGATCCGTTCGGTGTACGCCGAGATCGCCTCGGAAGTGCTGAAGACGCTGCCGCAAATCCGGATCTGATTCGGCCGGAACCACCACCACCACCTCCACCGGCTGAATAAAGAGCGGCCCCTCCCTAAAAGGGAGGGGCCGGTTCTCTAATCGAGAGGCGTCTTACACCTTCACGGTCTTGATCTTCGCCGCGTCGCGGATGCTCTTAAGCACCTTGCGCTCGCGCAACGCCGCGCGGATATCGTTCTCGCGCTTCGCGAAGGTCTCTCGGACTTCCTTCTTCTGGGCGTCGTTCTCGGTCCCTTCGAGGGCCTGCTCGAGCTCGGCTTGGAACTCCTCGTCGGTGGCCTCGACCTTGTCGCGATGCGCGATCTCGGAAATGATGAACTGCATGCGGACGGATTTCTCGGCGTCCGGACGGATCTTCTCTTTGAGATCGGCGAGTTCCTTCTCGGAAATCTTCTGTCCGTTCAAGCGTCCGGTGATGCGCTGCAGCATGTAGTCGGCCTGCTGATCGACCATGCGGGCGGGGACGTCGAATTTATTATCGGAGAGAAGCTTCTCCTCGATCTCGCGCTGCAGCTCGTGATCGGATTTGCGCTCGTTCTCGCCCTTCACGATTTCGCGCAGCTTCTCCTTGAGCGCGTCGAGCGTGTCGAATCCGAGGTCCTTCGCGAAATCGTCGTCGAGCGCGGGAATGATCTTGTTCTTGACCTCGACGATCTTCACCTTCGCGTGCGTGTCCTTCTTTTCGATCTTCACCTCGAATTCCTTCTCGTCGCCGCGCTTGGCGCCGAGCAGCCCCTGGGTCAGGCCGTCGATGGTTTGCTCGGAACTCATGTCGACCAGTTCGCCCTTTCCGCTGCCGCCCTCGATCGTCTTCCCGTCGCGGGTCAATTCGAAATTGATGACCACATAGTGATTCTCGGCGATGACGCCGTCTTCGACGGCCTCGAGCCGAGCGTTGCCTTCCTGAAGCTGCTTCACCCGCTCGTCGATGTCCTTTTCGTCGACCGCGTATTCGTTCTTCGTGACGGAAATTCCCTTATACCCCTTAGGGTCGACGTTCGGGGCGACTTCGACCTGGAGCTCAAAGCTCAACGGCTTGCCGTTTTGCAGGTGCAGGTCCTTCACCTCGGGCATGGTGATCGGGCGAAGGTCCTGTTCCTTAATGACGTCGCCGATCACCTGCTTGAGCAAATCCTCCACGGCCTCGGCGCGCACGCGGTCGCCTAACTGCCGCTTGACCATCTCCAGCGGGGCCTTCCCCTGGCGAAAGCCGGGCAGGCGGACGGTCAACTGCATGCGGACCAGCATGTTCTGTGCGGCCTCCTCCAGCTTGTCCTCGGGGACTTCCACCTTGTAGCGGCGAAGCGTGCCCTTTTCCTCGAGTTTGGTCGTCTTCAACTTCTGCGTGGGGGTCCAAATGGCCATGAAATCGTATCTCCTTGATTTAGCGGGGAAGCTTCTTGCGGACCTCTATTATACCGCATTCCAGCGGGGGTCGGTCGTCAAGTTGTTCAAGTTGTTCAAGTTTTGGGTTTAAACCCTCGAAACAACTTTAACAACTTAAACAACTTGACGACCGACCCCGATCGCCGCAATCATGGGCCGGGTGGGACTCGAACCCACAAGCCTTGCGGCACACGCTCCTAAGGCGTGCGCGTTTGCCATTCCGCCACCGGCCCGAATGAAAAGGATACTAAGAGCGGGGCTTGTCGGTCTCGCCTTTCTTCGGCGCGGACAGCGGGGCAATAGAAACGGCCCCGGCGTAAGCCGCGCTTGAAAGCAGCAGGCTCAACACGACCGGGACCGTTTGAATCGAAAAAGAGTGGGCCATACGGGATTCGAACCTGTAACCTTACGCTTAAGAGGCGTCTGCTCTACCGTTGAGCTAATGGCCCTAGCTCACAAAGCGTCGGCCGATAGCCCGACGCCGGATGATTATAGCACAACGCGAAGCGTTGGGAAATTCGGAATCTCTTCGATATTCCGTAACAACCCCGACATTGCGGCGCGGGCATGCGGCTGTTACACTCAATAAGACGCCGGAGACCGCCTCGCGATGCGGCCTCTTCCGTCATGCGCATGAAATACTGGATGTTTCAACACAATCAGGTCGTCGGCCCGTACGACCGCGAGGAACTCTCCGAACAGGGGGGATTTTCAGCGGAATCGCTTGTTTGCCCCGAGGGACGCAAGGGGACTCAGATGGGCGATTGGCAGCGCGCGGGCGTCGTCGCCGAACTCGCTGAAGTGCTTCTGCGCAAAGCCCGTGTCCCCGCGGGATCGTATTCCTCTTTCATCGAGCCCGGCGCCAGCCTGATCCCTCCCGAACCGACGCTGCGCGATCTCGCCGTTCTCGGAACGCTGCAGGAAAAAGTTTCTCTGCTTGAAAATTCATTGACCCAGCTTCAAGACGAACTGCGCCAGCGTGAAGAGGAGATCACCGGTCTCAAGGTTCACCTCGATGAAAAGACGCAGGAGAGCGCGCAGCTCAAGGACAAGCTCACGGGATTGGAAACGCGCATCGAAGCGACCGAGGGCGGTCTAAAGGAAGAGATCGGCAGGACGAAGGACGAACTCTCTCAGGAAACCGAGCTTATCGGTGAATTGAAGGGCCAGCTCGACTCGGTCCGTTCCGACATTCAGGACTCGCTTTCCAAGCTCGAAGAAAATCAGGGGCGGCTGCGCGACGAACTCAAAGAGGAGATGATCGGCCTGCGCAAGGCCGGCCCGGCCACGCCCGTTTTCGCTTCCAGCGCTCCGACTCCCGGTCTCGAAGACGCCGGGGATCTGCCGGCCGCCGCCGGCGCGGGGGACTTAGGGGAGCTTCCACCGCCTCCCGGATTGGCGGGGTCGCTCGAGGAAGTGCCGCCGCCGTCGCTCGAAATACCCGAGGGCGACGACGCGCCGCTTCCAATGCCCGAGATGTCGTTCGAGGAAAGCGATCTGCCTCCTCCTTCCGATTTGCAGCCGCCTCCCGGCGACCTGCCGCCGCCTCCCGGAATGGAAATGCCCGGGGCCGAGGATACGTTCGATGGACCCGGCGGCCTGGAATTTCCCGATGATGCGCCGGCGGTCACCCTCGAACCGCCGCCTTCGCTCGATGCGCCGGTGCCCGGCATCGACATTCCGAACACCGCTCCCGGAATGGTGTCCGAACCTCTCGTTCCTCCGCCGACTTTGCCCGCACCGTCGCCCGATTTCGGCGCCGGGGACGCCGATCTCGTAGATCTCTCGGCCGCAGGCGCGGCGCAGACGGCGGCAACAAAAACCAAAAGCGGTTTTTTCCGGAAACTCATGATCTTCACGGTTTTCATGACGCTCGTCGCCGGCGCGGCGTTCCAGGGTTATCAAATGGGGATTTTGAAACCGTATCTCGATCCGATGCTCAAGCCGATTCTCCCGGTCGTCAAACCCCTGATCAAGCCTTATCTTCAGAAACTGGGACTGCTGCCGACGAAAGGATCACCGATCGCAACGCTGAAAGAGACTCCGGAGGAGACTTCCGCCGCTCCCGAAGAAATGCCGGACCGGACTCAGGAGGCGATCGATTTCGCGAAAAATTACCCGGTCGGCGCCTCGGGACGCACGCTCGCTCAGATCCTCGAGGACCGCAAGGGTTCCGCCCGGCTTCTTGAGCCGTGGAATGCCGAACGCCTCGCCCCCAGCCGCTTCCAGGTGAATTTCTACGGCAAACCGGGATCCGCCCCGGATTTTCAATTCGAGGTAATGCTCGATGAGGGACAAATCCGCGGTCTCACGGCCAAGAGCATTCAGGCCTTAAACGGAGAACTTCCCGCCGCGGCGAAACCTCCGGCAGCCCCCAAGCCGAAGGCCCGGAGCACTCGGCGAGGCGGCGGCGCGTCCCGCAGACGCCGCAGCGCGCCTCCCCGCTCCGAACTCGCCGACGACGGATCCTTGAACGATCCGCTCGGCCAAATGCTGCTCGATTCATCGCTCGGGGAACGCGCCCCGATCAAGAAGGCTCCGGCGCCGGAAGCGGAGGAGGAGGCCCCGCCCGAACCCGCGAAACCCGCTCGGCTCTCCCGGCGTCAGCGCAGGGCCGCGGAGAAAGCGGCGGCGGCCGCGGCTTCCGAACCCGCGGAGGAAGAGGATGACTCCTCCGGCGGACAGTCCGAAGATGAGCTCACGCTCGACGAGCTTCTGCTCCCCGGCGTCCCGCGTCAGTAGCCCCCGTCGATTGACAGGGGTTTCCGGAGCCGTTATAAAGGAGTTGCGGACGGTCGGAGTCGGCGTCCGTTTTTCCGATGAAGAATTTAAAACGACTGCTTGCCCTGATCGTGGTCTCCGCCGCGCTCGGCTGGGTATACGCGAATTTCGGCGGACGGGTTCGGGAGATTTACGAGAAGCGCGCGTATCCGTCCATTCGCTCCGATTCTCCGCTCGCGGAGGATCTCAAACGGTCCGTCGAAGCCCGCCGGGATCGGGAGTACCTGCAGGAGTTCCGGCGCGTGAGCGCCAAGCTTCAAGACGCCTCGGCGCGCGGCCACGACGTCAGCAGGCTCGCGTCGCGGATGCCCAGCGCCGCGCGTCTCGGCCGCCGGCGAAAATACAAATGGGGGAAGGTTCTGCTCAACAGCATCGAAGTCCGAATTCCGCGCGAAACCACGCCGGTCGTCCGCGCGGCGGATTCCTCCGATTCCTATTTAGGAGAGCGAAAGTAGGATGAACGCGTTCTTTCGCCTCTGCCTCGCCGCCGCGCTCGCGGTCCCGCCGCACCCGTCGTCGGCGGCGGAACCCGCGGATGCGGAATCGGAAATCATTGAGACCTATCGCGGGTCGCTGTCCGAATACTTGCAAGGACGCTACCAAGCGGCCGAGGCCGGATACCTCTATTTGGTCGCGCTCGGCTCGCTCGACGCCGGGCCGACGGCGAATCTCGCGCTGATGCTGCGCGATCAAGGGAAACCCGACGAAGCCGCGCCCCAGTGGCTGAAGGCCACGCTTCTCGACAAGACCGATTCCTTCCTCTGGAATCAACGCGCGTGGAACTACCTCGCTCTCGGACGATTTAAAGAGGCGCGCGACGCATTCAAGAAAGCCGTTGAAAATTCGGACCGTCCCGATGACGAAGGGGAGGCCCATCTCGGTCTCGGCCTGAGCGACTCGATCGACGGCAACGACAAGGCGGCCCTTCCCGAGTTCGAAAACGCGATCAAGCGCAGCACCTATCTTCGTTCGGCGGCCTCGCTCGAACTCGCTCGCCTGCGTCTGCGGCGACGCGATTACGCGCCCGCGATTCAGCTCTTCACCGATTCCCTCGAAGCGGACCGCGAGCAGCCCGAAGCCGCCCGCGAACTCGCCGAGGTCTACGAAAAAACAGGCCAAGCCAAAGCCGCATGGCAAGCCTACAAGCTTCTCGGGGACCTCGATCCCCGCGATCCGACGGCGGCGGGAAAGCTGAAAAAACTAGAGCGCTACATCGAAGGCCCCCCGGAGGATTCCCTTCCGCTGGTGCGCCTGGCCCGCCCGATGTTCCGCGGCCTTGAGGACGAAAGCGAGGCGGACCGCGCCCCGCCCGCCGTGCGCGTCGCGTTGTTTGCGGGACCGGACGGGCTTCCGCGGCACTTGACCCGGTTCTACGTCATGGGCAGCACGACGACGCGCCTTTGGGACCTAAGGCTCGAGGACGAAGTCGTGCAGGCGGCGCCGCCGTATCGCCAATGGGAGATCTCGTATCGCGCCGACAGCCGCCTGATCGAAATCCGGGACACGAACGGGAACATCGTCTACGTCACCAAACAACCGTTTCGATTTCAGCCCACGCACGAGGGATACACGCTCCTGGTCAAGAACCCGCAACCGACTGACGTACGGGGTCTCGATCTTTCCGACCGGGAATTGCGCGGCATGCTCGAGGTGATTCCGACTCCCGACGGCTTTCATTTGGTCAACGAAGTTCCCCTGCAGGAATACCTCTTCGGAATCACGCCGACCGCACTGCCTCCGGGAAGTCCTCCGGCGGCGTACCGTACGCTCGCGGTTCTCACGCGCTCGAAGGTTCTCGAGCGCTTGCGCCGGGGCGTCTCCAACGCCGAACGCACCCAGCTCTGCGACGGAGAACACTGCTTCCTGTACCGAGGGTTGGCGAAAGAGCGCGCCGACTCCACCGAGGCGGTGCGGGAAACGCGGGGCGTGACGATTCTCCCACCGCAAGGCATGGCGCTTGAAGAACACCGCTCCTGCGGCTGGTCCACGCTCAGCGGAGTGCAGGACCGACGCACGCCGGCGCTGGTGCTGCGCTCCCCGCTCGATTTCGAACGCCTGACGCATCGCTTTCCCGATAAGAAGCTCTATCATGAGGCGTCTTCGATCGTTCCCGCGAATTGGAACCGCTGGGTGCGCATCCTTGACCCCGATCCGATCCGGGAACGCGTCGAGCGCGTCGCGGATGTGGGACCGCTCCGGCGCATCGTGGTGCTCGGGCGCGACGCGACCGGCCGGGTGCAGGGCGTGCGCGTGATCGGCGCCCGGGGACAAGCGGAATTCAAAGGAGCGGAGGCCGTGGAGGCCGTGCTCTCGCCCGGAGGTCTCCGTTCGACGATGTTTTCGCTGCTGCCGATCTACAAAGGGAAGCGGCTTCTGAAGATTCTCGTGTGGGGCGCCGGAACCGGACACGGACGAGGCGTCTGCATCGCGGGGACGCTCGGACAGGCGCATCTCGGTCGGCGCTTCGACGAGATTCTCGATCACTATTACGGCTCCGGCCTCCGCTACCAGGGCTATACGAAGCCGAAACCCGTCGTCTTCGAAGCCCCCAAGCCGGCGGCGCCGGCGAAACCCCAGGGCTACCGCCGCCCCCGCACGAAATCGCATCACCGCCAGCCCCACCGCCGCCGCCCCGCAGAGAAACGCTAATTTCCTAGAATGATCGCATGAAGGCGAAGGTCGTGCACATCATCACCCGTCTTGATTTCGGCGGGGCGCAGCAGAACACGCTGTACACGGTCGAACACCTCGATCACGAACGCTTCGAGACCGTTCTTCTCACGGGCCCAGGGGGGCATTTGGACGCCAAAGCCGCCGCGCTCGGCCCCCGGGTCAAGGTGCGCTTCGTCGAGGACTTGGTCCGGGAGGTCTCCCCGTTTCGCGACGTCATCGCGCTGTTGGAACTCACCCGGATGCTGCGTGAGGAAAACCCCGCGGTCGTCCACACGCACTCGTCGAAGGCCGGGATTCTCGGCCGTTTCGCGGCGGCGCTGGCGGGCGTCCCGCTGATCCTGCACACCTACCACGGGTTCGGATTTCACGAAGGCCAAAAACCTCTCATGAAAACCGTCTTCGTCTTTCTCGAGCGCCTCGCCGCGCGCCTGTCGACCCGTTTGATCTTCGTCTCGAAGGCCAACATCGACACCGCCGTTCGCCACGGCTTAGTCGCTCCCGAAGCCGCCGTTTTGATTCGCAGCGGCGTGGCCCTTGCGGAACTTCCGGCTCCGATCCCCGGAAAAAAGGAGAAGCGCGCCTTGGCCGGACTCAGGCGGGACCCGCCCTTGGTTCTCAGCATCGGCAACTTAAAGCCCCAAAAGAACCCCGGCGATTTTCTCAAAGCGGCGGAAAGCGTCGTGGCGCGCTGTCCCCAGGTTTCCTTCGTTTTCATCGGCGACGGCCCGGCGCGCGCGCGCCTCGAAGCGCGCGTTATCGCCAAGGGTCTCTCCCGGAACGTTCGCTTCCTGGGCTGGCGCGACGACGCCCGGGAACTCCTCGCCGCGGCCGACATCTTCCTCATGACCTCGTTGTGGGAGGGACTGCCGCGCGCGTTGGTGGAGGCGATGAAATCCGGACTCCCGCCTGTCTGCTACGGGGTCGACGGCGTTCGGGACCTCGTGCGGGACGGCCTCAACGGATTCTCGGTCGCCCCCGGCGACTGGCAAACCCTCGCGGACCGCGTCCTCGCGCTCGTCGAAGACAAGACGCTCCGGGAGCGGCTCGGACGGGAAGCCGTCCGAGCCATCGGAGCGGACTTCGACATCGACGGGATGGTTCGCCTTCAAGAGCGCCTGCTCACGGACCTGCTCGAGGGGCTCGCCGGACCTTCTCTGACCGGAGCGGCGCCGTGAAGGCGCCGGGCCTCGGACGCTCGCTCGGCCTCGTTTTGGCTGGAGGCGGTTCCCTCGGAGCCTGGCAGGCCGGCATGCTCGACGGACTCGTCCGAGCCGGCCTGCGTTTCGACGACGTTCTCGGGTTCTCCATCGGGTCGCTCAACGGAGCCGGCTACTGCCTGCGCAAGATGGACGTCCTGCTCGACATCTGGAGGAACATCGACGGGGCCCGAGTGATGCGCTTCAAGCCGAAACTCTTCCCGCTCAGCCTTTACACCAACGACGCCATCGCGGAAGTCGTCACGCATGGAGGCGACGACGACGAAGCCCGCCGCAACTGCCGCGCCCGCTTCACGATCGTCTCGACCGATAAGCGCGACGACCGCAAATGCTACGCCCGCTTCACGCCCCAGGGCGAAGACGGTTGGGACGGGCCGATCCACCGCCATCTGATGGCAAGCTGCTCGATTCCGATCGTGTTCCCGCCGGTCCAAATCGAAGTGGGGGGGCAAATCCGGCATTTCGTGGACGGCGGAGTGTGGGTGTCCGAAAAAATCAGTTTCGAATCCTTGGCCGGCTGCGAGGATATCCTCGTCTTGGTCATGACCCGCCCCGATGAAATCGGCCGCGATCCCGGATGGGGCTACCTCCCACGCCGAGAACAAACCGTTCGCGAGGGACTTTGGGACTACATCGACGTCGGGCTCAGCACGTTGAGCGCGCACCCTCGGCGCCCCCGTATTTTCAAGGTGTTTCCTTCCCGACGCTTGGACTACTCCATGCTCGGCTTTAAGACCCGTTTCTGCCGGCCCGCGGTGGATCAGGGAGTCCTCGACGCCTCCGCCTTCCTTAAGGATCCGTCCAAATATCTAGTGGGGCGGTAGCCCCGCTGTGCCGGATTTCGACGGGGCTATAAGAACATCCGGCCTAGTGGGGCGGTAGCCCCGCTGTGCCGGATTTCGACGGGGCTATAAGAACATCCGGCCTAGTGGGGCGGTAGCCCCGCTGTGCCGGATTTCGACGGGGCTATAAGAACATCCGGCCTAGTGGGGCGGTAGCCCCGCTGTGCCGGATTTCGACGGGGCTATAAGAACATCCGGCCTAGTGGGGCGGTAGCCCCGCTGTGCCGGATTTCGACGGGGCTATAAGAACATCCGGCCTAGTGGGGCGGTAGCCCCGCTGTGCCGGATTTCGACGGGGCTATCAAGACGACCGGTGCTCGTAAAATGCTAGTATGAACGGATTCATTTGGATTCGGAGATTCCGTGAAGAACTTGGATTTAATTCGGGAGGCCGCTGCCGCGTAGACCCATGAGCACGTCCCCTGAGGGGACGGTCCGCCCTTCGACTCCGCTCGCGAGCGGGGGTCCGAAACTGAGCGTCGTCGTCCCCGTTTACAACGAAGAAGAAAATCTCGCTGATCTCGGCAAGGAGATCCGCGAGGCTCTCGTTTCGATTGATTACGAAGTCATCCTCGTCGACGACGGATCCACCGACCGCTCCTTTGCGGAAATCGAGACGCTCGGACGCCTCGACCCGCGCTTTAAAGCGGTCCGGCTGGGCACGAATTTCGGTCAGACCGCCGCGATGGCGGCGGGAATCGATCACGCGGCGGGACAGGTCCTCGCGTTCCTGGACTCGGACCTCCAGAACGATCCTCGCGATATTCCGGGGATGCTGGTGAAGCTCGATGAAGGAGAGGGTTGGGACGTGGTCAGCGGCTGGCGCAAACGCCGGCAGGACAAATGGTTCACGCGCCGTCTGCCCTCGCAAATCGCCAACGCGATTATTTCGCGCACCACCGGCGTCACGCTGCACGACTACGGCTGCACCCTCAAAATTTACCGGGCCGATTTCATCAAGAACCTCCGGCTCTACGGGGAGATGCACCGCTTTATCCCCGCCCTCGCCGGTTTCTTGGGTGCGCGCATCGTCGAGGTCCCCGTCAACCACAGGCCGCGCACGCGCGGCGTTTCGAAGTACGGCCTCATCCGGATTTTCAAAGTCGTCCTCGATTTGCACACGGTTAAATTCATGCATCAGTATCTCACAAAGCCGAATTACCTTTTCGGCGGGGGCGGTGCGCTCATGCTCGCCGCCGGCGCTTTCCTCGGCGGCGTGACGCTTTACAAGAAATACTGGCTCGGCGTTTTCGTCAAGGACCAGCCGCTGTTTCAGATTTCCATCTTCTTCTCCTTGATCGGGCTGCAGCTGCTGCTGTTGGGCCTGCTGGCCGAAATCCTGATCCGCATCTACTACGAACTGCGCGGCAAGCGCAACTATTTCGTCCGGCGCACGGTGAATTTCAAATGAGCGATTGCACGCCGCTGAAATTTCCCGTCGCGCAGATTCGGGACAATCGCGGCCTCTCGGCGTCCTTGACGATTCCGGCGTCGTCGCTGTTTATAGAACCGCTCCCGGAGGCGGTCCACGCCGGCGACGTGGCCGCCGCTCTCGATTTTTCCATCGGAGGAAGCAGCATCCTGCTGGAGGCCCGCATCGCCGGGGCCTGGACGGTGGCCTGCAGCCGCTGCCTGACCCTTCACGACGCGCCCTACGAGGCGCAGTTCGACGAAACCTTCCCGCTCACCGACGAGACCATCGACGTCTCCGGTCCGCTCCGGGAAGCCGCGCTGCTCGAGATTCCGCAGCGCTCTCTTTGCCGTCCCGATTGTCCGATCCCGTGGGGAAACGACGGCCGGGAACCGGGCCAGCCCGCCCCGGAACCGACTTCGTCCCCGTTCGACGCTCTCAAGAAATTCAAGGAGAACTAACGTCATGCCCAATCCATTCCGCAAACACACGCCGCGCCGCACCGGCAACCGCCGTTCCAAGAACTCGCAGCTTCACCTCGGCGGCCAGAGCCGCTGCACCAACTGCAAGTCGATGGTCCGTCCGCATACCGTCTGCAAGGAATGCGGCTTCTACGGCGGGAAGCTCGTGATCGCCAAGAAGGAAAAGAAGGCCAAACAGCAGGAAGGCGGCGAAGAGCAGCAGGGCTAGTACCAATGAGGATCGCCCTCGATCTCGGAGGCGGTCCGATTCAGCCCGCTCTCGCCGGGGCGCTCGAGGCCGCCCGAAAGGGAGGCCTCGAGCTTCGCCTCTTCGGCCCCGAAGAGGCGCTGCGCTCTGAACTCGCCATGCTTGGCGCTTCCGAGAACCAAGGACTCTCCATCCACGACGCGCCCGGGGTCATCGGCCCCGATGAGGATCCGCAGACCGCCTGCAGGGACAACGTCGACGCATCGGTGCTGCTCGCCGCTGCCTGCGCCGCTTCCGGAGAAGCGGATGCCTTCGTCACCGTCGCCCCCGTGCGGGTCGCGGCCGCCGCGGGATTGTGGCACTGCAAGCGCCTGCCGGGGGTGCTGCGGCCCGCGGCCGCGTCTCTCTTGCCCGTATCCGGCGGCCCCGCGCTGCTGCTCGATACCGGCGCGGCGACGGACTGCAAGCCCTGGCATCTGCTTCAATTCGCGCTGATGGGCTCTCTCTACGCTCGCTGCGTGATGGACCGCCGCGATCCGGTCGTTCGCGTGCTTGGTTCGGGGACACGGGGCTCGGGCCCGGGCGAGTTGGTGCGCGAGGCGCTTCCGTTGCTTAAATACGCGGGAGTGCGTTTTGAAGGGCCGATCAATTCCGAAAGTCTGGCGGCCGGCGGCTTTGACGTCGTCGTCGCGGATGGGGACTGCGGAGAGGCCGTTTTGGGCGCGCTGAGGGGCTTTGCGAAGCAACATTCCTTAATGTTAGAATCCAGCGTCGTAAAAAGTCCCTTTCGTAAGCTCGGCGCGGCGCTTGCGCGGGGCGTTTTCGAGGACTCCGCCGCCTTCGGGCGCGCAATAGGGGGGGGAGGAACCGCCCTATTGGGAATCGGCGGTACGGGGGTCGTTTGCCGCGCAACCCGGGACGGCGCCGCAGAGGCCGTTGAGTCGGCGGTGCGGCTCTCCAACTCCGAGTTTCGCGATCGCGTGCAGCGAAGGCTCGAAGACGTTAAGACGGGGATGCAGGATGAGCGGGCGTAACGGCGACGGGAACAAGGTTAGGGGGAATTCAGCGATGGACAACACAGGTGTGCAGGATCGACCGCTGACGGGCGCCTCGGGCGCGCAGCGTCTGAAGGATAAAGTCGTCATCATCACCGGCGCGGCGCTCGGCATCGGGCGCGCGACGGCCGAACGCTTCGCCCGCGAAGGCGCGAAGGTCGTCGTCGTCGACATGGACGAAAAATCCGCAAAAGACGCCGCCGACGCGCTCGCCGCCGATCACGGAGTGGAAACCCTCGGGATCGCGGCCAACGTTGCCGACAAAGACGCCTGCGACGCGGCCGTCAAAGCCGTCGTCGAGAAATTCGGAAAAATCGACGTTCTCGTCAACAACGCCGGAATCACCAAAGACGGGCTCTTGATGCGCATGTCCGAACAGGATTGGGACGCCGTTCTCGGCGTCAACCTGAAGGGCGCGTTCCTGTGCACGAAAGCGGTGCTCCGCACGATGATGAAGGCCCGTACCGGGCGCATCATCAACATCGCCTCCGTCGTCGGCATGGAAGGAAACGCCGGCCAGGCGAATTACGCCGCCTCGAAGGCGGGCATCATCGGGCTCACGAAGGCGTGCGCGAAGGAATTCGCCTCCCGCAACATTCTCGTGAACGCGGTCGCGCCCGGCTTCATCCACACTCGCATGACCGACGCGATTCCCGAAGAGCCGAAGAAGAAACTCTTCGAGCGGATCACCCTGAGCCGCATGGGAGAACCGTCTGAGATCGCCAACGTCGTATTTTTCCTGGCATCCGACGACGCCACCTACATCACCGGTCAGGTGATCGTGGCGGACGGCGGCCGGGAGCTGTGACGAAATAGCCGTACTTCCAAGGAGACACGACTCATCATGTCCGATAACAACTACGAAGACCGCGTAAAGAAAATCATTGTGGAGCAGCTCGGCGTCGACGCCGCCGAAGTGACCCCGCAGGCCCATTTCGTCAACGACCTCGGAGCCGACTCCCTCGACACCGTTGAGCTCGTCATGGCTCTTGAAGAGGAATTCGACACCGAGATCCCGGACGAACAGGCCGAGAAGATTCAAACCGTCGGCCAGGCGATCGAGTACATCAAGGCGCACGCGAAGAAGTAAGGCGGATCGCGGCACCGCGATGACGCCCTCGATCGAGGAGGTCATCGGCTACACGTTCCGCGACAAGGAACTGCTGCTCGAAGCGCTGACGCACAAGTCGTACGCCTTCGAGCGGGATGCCGACGGTCACAACGAGCGCCTGGAATTTCTGGGCGACAGCGTGCTGTCGGTCGTGGTAGCCCGCCTTCTGTTTAACGAGCACCCCGGGGAAGACGAGGGGCGCCTATCCAAGCATCGGGCGTCCCTCGTCTCCCGGGCCTCTTTGGCCCGGTGGGCCGAGCGCATCGAGCTCGGCGTCCACCTAAGGCTCGGGTCGGGTGAAGAGTCGACGGGGGGGCGTTCGCGTCCGAGCCTTTTGGCGAACGCGCTGGAAGCCGTGATCGGCGCGGTTTTTATCGACGGCGGATTCGATTCGGCCGACGCCTTTGTCCACCGATGCTTTCTCGACGAGATGGCGGATTTCGTCGAGACCGATTTTAAGAGTCGCCTTCAGGAACTGGTTCAAAAACGTCACCAACGCATGCCGGATTACACGATTGTGCAAGCGACGGGGCCCGATCACGACAAGACGTTTCACGTCGAAGTATCGTTCGCCTCGAAGACGCTGGGGACCGGCTCAGGGAAAACGAAGAAGGAAGCGGAGCAGGAAGCGGCCCGGGACGCGCTCCAGCGCATAGAAAACAAGCGGGGCGGCGCCGCCCGCAAGCCGGCTAAAGGAAAGCGCCCGAGCGCTCAGGGATAAACAGGAGACACCATGGGAATTCACATCGCCGTCTGCGTCAAACGCACGCCGTCTTCAACCACCGTCGCCATCGGGGGCGACGGAAAGGTGCAGACCGCCGGGCTGCCGCACGGCATCAATCCGTTCGACGAATACGCCGTCGAGGAAGCGATCCGCATCACCGAAAAACTCCCCGGCTCCAAGGTGACGATCCTCTCGGCCGGCGCCGCGGAGTCCGAGGAAGTGGTGAAAGCCGCTCTCGCCCTCGGGGCAGACGAAGGCGTCCTCCTCACGGACCCGGCCTTTGACGGATCGGACACGATCGCCACCTCGCGAATTCTCGCGGCTGCCGTCGAGAAGCTCGCCGACGTCAAGCTCGTCCTGTTCGGAAAGCAAACCAACGACGGCGAGTCCGGTCACATGACGGCTTTGGTCGGCGCGCGGATGAAGCGGCCCAGCGTTGTGGCCGTGCGCAAGATCACCGCGATCGACGAGACCTCCATCACGGTCGAGCGGATGACCGAGGATGGGGCCGACACGCTGAAGCTCGCGCTGCCCGCCGTCGTCGGAGTGACCAAGGAGATCAACGAACCGCGGCTGCCCTCCCTGAAGGGAAAGATGAAGGCGAAGAAGGCCGTCGTGGCGAAGTGGAGCGCCTCGGATCTCGCCCTCGACCCCTCCTCGGTCGGGACCGCCGGTTCGCGCACCGCCGTCGTCACGATGGAGCCCGTACCCGCCCGCGGGTCCGGGCTGCGGATCGAAGGGGACTCGCCGGAGGAACAGGCGAAAAACCTCGTCGCAAAACTCAAAGAAGCGAAATTCATTTAAGGGAGCACTCCGATGGCATATGAAGGCAAAGGCATTTGGTGCGTCGGCGAGGTGCGGCACGGAAACCTCTCCCCGGCGTTGTTTGAGCTGATCACCGCAGCCCGGATCATCGCAGAAGCGCGCGGGGAAACCGTGACGGCGGTCGTCGCCGGACACGGCGTCACGGCGAAAGCCGGTGAGATCGCCGCGCGCGGCGCCGACAAGGTCCTGATTCTCGATCATGACGCCCTCGGGCAACTCGTCGACGAGGCTCACGCCGGCGCGATCGCCGCGGCAGCCGCGGCCGAAAAGCCCAAAACGATCCTCTTCACCGCGTCGCTCTACGGACGCTCGGTGGCTCCCCGGGTCGCCGTCTCGTTGGACGGGGCGCTCGCCTCGGGGGCCGGCGAAATCAGCGTGAGCGACGGAACGCTGACCCTGAAGCGCTCGGCCTACGCGAGCAACGTGATCGCGACCGTTTCGGTGAATGCCGCCGACGGGCCCGAAATCGTGACCCTCGCTCCGATGGCGTTTGATCGGTCCCCCGCCGGAGACCAGAAAGCTGAAATCGTCAACGGAACCGTCGACGCGTCCTCCTGGACGGCGAATACGGAGTTTGTTTCCTTCTCCGCCGACGAAAACAACGAGGTCGACCTCGGCGCGGCGGAAAAAGTAGTCTCAGGCGGGCGCGGTCTCGGCAAGCCGGAGAACTTCGAGCTGATCCGGAATCTGGCGAAGTCGCTCGGGGCGGCCGTCGGCGCAAGCCGCGCGATCGTCGACGCGGGATGGGTCCCCTATAAGCATCAGGTCGGATTGACCGGACGACAGGTCCGCCCCCGCCTGTATGTCGCGGCGGGGATCTCCGGGCAAATCCAGCACCTCGCCGGCATGAAATCCTCGGACGTGATCGTCGCGATCAATACCGACGCCGAATGCCCGATGATGAAGATGGCGACGTACGCGGTAAAGGGCGACGCGATCCTCGTGCTCCCCGCGCTCGTCGGCGAGATCAACAAAGCCCGCGGGAACTCGGTCGCCTCATGAGGGAGCACCTTCGGTGCTGCCGTTACTACGAGACCGCCGCCGAAGCCGCGGATCGGCGCCTCGGCGCCGCCGGCTCGGCGCCCCCGGAGATCTCGGGGTCCCTGCTGGGTACGAAATCCCGCTACGCCCCAGACCGCGACTTCGACACCGTCCATGTCCGCATCGAACTCGACTGCGACCTCAAGCGCCGCGCCGCGACCGGGCTCGTCCGGACGACGCTGCGCGCCTTGTCGCACTCCTCACGAACGGTCAAGCTCCGCGCCGGGGGGATGAAGATTCTGGACGTAACCGAAAGCGGCAAAAAGCTGGCGTTCCGCCACAAGGACGACCGCCTGAGCTTCAAATTGTCCCAATCCCTCTCGCAAGGAGAAGAAACGGCCGTCTCCATCCGATACCGCATCGTCTCCCCAAAATGCGGTCTGCATTTCTCCCCGGCAGAAGGAACCGGTCCCGCCTCTCAGATGTGGAGCCAAGGCCAGCCCGAGGACGCTCACTATTGGTTCCCGTGTCACGATATTCCCAACGAAAAGGCCACGACCGAGGTCGTGGCGACCGTTCCGAAAGGCTTCGTCGCCGCCTCCAACGGGGAACTGCACGAACACCGCGTGCAGGGCGCGAAAGAGATTTTTCACTGGCGGATGGATCATCCCCATTCTCTTTATCTCGTCTGCCTCTGTGTCGGCCGCTTCTCGGTGATCGAAGACCGCTGGGAAGATGTGCCGGTGGTCTATTACGCCGAAAAAGGCCGCGAGGCGGACGCGCGGCGGGGGTTTTCCAAGACCGTCGCCGCCATGGACATCCTCTCGCGCAAGCTCGGCGTACGCTATCCGTACCCGCGCTACGCGCAGGTCGCCGCCGCGGAATTCCCGGGCGGCATGGAAAACACAACCTGCACCACTCAGACGGACGCCTGCCTTCTATCGGCTGAGGCGGCGCTCGACTACGACTTGGATCTTCTGGTCTCCCACGAACTTGCGCACCATTGGTTCGGCGATCTCCTGACCTGCCGGGACTGGTCGCACGCCTGGCTTAACGAAGGATTCGCAACCTATTGCGAGATGCTCTTCACCGAAGAGGACAAGGGTCGAGACGAGGCGGATCACGAGCTCGAAACCAACCGGCGCAGCTATCTGCACGAGGATTCCACGCGCTACCGAAGGCCGCTCGTTTCCCGGCAATACCGCTACCCCTGGGTGCTCTTCGACCGGCATCTCTATGAGAAAGGCGGATGGGTGCTCCACATGCTGCGCGCCCAACTCGGGGAAACCGACTGGTGGAACTCCCTTCGTCATTACCTGCAAAAGCACCGCAATCAAAGCGTTGAAACCACGGATCTGATCGTCGCGATCGAAGAGGCGACCGGCCGCAACCTGCGCAAATTCTTCGATCAGTGGGTGTACAAATCGGGCTTCCCGGTTTTTGACGTCCGGTTTTCCTGGGACAAGAAGAAGAAGGAGGCGGGACTCTGCGTTCGCCAAACCCAAGGGAACGGGGGAGGCACGCCGGTCTTCGACGCCGCCGTGGTTATTCGCTTCACCGGAAAAAACGGCGCGTGGGTGAAGGAGTACCGCGAACGCGTCAGGCACGCGAAGCGCGATCATCACTTCAAACTCCCCGCCGAACCCGCGATGGTCGAATTCGACGCGGAGCATACCGTGCTGAAGCGGCTGACGATGCACAAGCCGCACGCGATGTGGCTCGCCGAACTCAAGGGCGCGAAAACCGGATTGAGCCGTTCCCGCGCCGCCTGGCAGGTCGCGCATTGGGGAGACGCCGCCGCGATCAAGGCGCTTGAAACCGCGGGCCGCACCGATGGGTTCTGGGGCACGGCCGCCGAGGCGGCCAAGGCGCTCGGAACGATCCGCACGGAAGAGGCCTTCTCAGCGCTCAGACGCCTCCTGAAGGTCAAGTCCCCAAAGGTTCGACGCGCCGTCGCCGGCGCGATCGGCGGGTTCGGGCATCCGGACGGAGCGAAGGTGTTGGCGCCCCTGATCGCCTCGGACAAGAGCCTCCCCGTGAAGGGGGAGGCGATCCGCGCGTTAGGCCGCACGATGGACCCGAAGTGGACCGCCAAGATCAAGAGCCAACTCAAACGCAAGTCCTACTGGAACTCGGTGGAAGGCGCCGCCGTCACCGCGCTCGCGTCGCAAAAAGACCGCAGGCATTTGCCTCTGCTGCGTTCTCTGGCGAAGACGGCGGGGTATCCGCTGAAGGTGCACGCCCTGCGAGGCGTCGCCTCCTTCGTGCCTGTCGCGCCCGAAGCGCTCGATTGGGTCTGCGACGCCGCGCTTTCGAAAGACGAGCGCGTCTCGCTGCAGGCGATCCAGTCCCTCGGCTCGATCGGCGATCCTAAAGCGATCCCGACGCTCGAGAAGGCCCGCAAGAACGCCCACGACACGCGCATCAAGGCCTACGCGTCCGAGGCGATCGCGCGGATCAAAAAGGAAGCGGTCCCGGCTTAGACGGAAAGGCGCGAAAGGATCTGGTACGCCGCCACGGCGGCGATCCAGGCCATCACGCCCATGTACCCGAAGGCGAAGGCGGGCCATTTCCAGGTTTCAGTCTCGCGGCGCATGATCGCCAAAGTCGAAATGCACTGCAGGGCGAAGACGAAGAACGCGATCAAGGCCATCGCCGTCGGGAAATCCATGAGCGGCCGTCCCGTTTCGGGATCGCGGGCCTTCTTAAGCATGTCCACCAGACCCGTCTCGTCCTCGCTTTCAACGCCGTAAATCTGCGCCAAGGTCGAAATCACCACTTCGCGCGCCGCCAACGAGGCGATCACGCCGATGTTGATGCGCCAGTCGAAGCCCGCCGGGGCGAACACCGGCTCCACGAATCGACCGATGCGCCCCGCGAAGCTTTGCTGCAATTGACGGCTCTGGGCCACCGCCGCGGGTACGCCCGGATCGGCCTGCGCCCGCGGAAACGCCAGCAGAACCCAAAGCAGCATGGAGGCCGGAAGGATCACCCGCCCCGCCCGTGAAACGAAGATCTTCGCGCGATGCCACATCGACAAGAAGACGTTGCGGAAGGTCGGCCAGCGATAGGGGGGGAGTTCCATGTAAAACGGGAGCAAGCTCCCCTTCACCAAGGTTTTTGAGAGCACCCAAGACGCCGTAAACGCGGTGACCGCCCCAAATAGATAGAGGCCGAACAGGATCAGTCCCTGAATGCCGAGTGGGCCCCAAAAGGCCCTCTCGGGAACGAAGGCGGCGATCAGCAAAGTGTACACCGGCAGCCGCGCCGAACAAACCATAAACGGCGCGACGAGCATCGTCTTCAACCGATCGGATTCGGAGGGAATCGACCGCGTCGCCATGATCCCCGGCACCGCGCAGGCGTGGCAGGACAAGAGCGCGACGAAGGAGCGTCCCTGCAGGCCGACGAAACCCATCAATCGGTCCGCCAGAAAAGCCGCCCGCGCCATGTAGCCGACGGCTTCCAGAAGGTTGATCAGGAAGAACAGAATCATGATCTGGGGGAGAAAGACGAGGACCCCGCCGACGCCTTCCACGACCCCGTGAACAACGAGGTCGCGCGGCAGGCCCGCCGGCGCCCAGGACTCGATCCACGCGCCGAAGCCGGAGCAGGCCCCCGACATCAGGTCCATCAGCGGTCCGGCCCACGTGAAAATCGCCTGAAACAGAAAGCCCATCACCAGCAGAAAAATCACGGGACCCATCACCGGATGCAGCACGAATTCGTCGATGCGCCGGGAGAGACGATTTTCCTTTTTCGGCTCCCGGTAGCATTCCTGCAGCACCGTGTCGGACCAGGCCGCCCGCGCGACGGCCGACTCCAGCGGCGCCGCGACCACGGGCCGGGGCCAGGACTGCGCATCCACCGCGGCGTCAAGCACTTCGGCGACGCCCGTGCCTTTGTGTCCGACGACTCCGAACACCGGGACCCCCAACGCGCGGGAAAGCTTCAGCGTGTCGAGCCGTCCGCCGCGCGCGGTGATCTCGTCGACCATCGTCAACGCGACGGCGGTCGGCAGTCCCTCCTGGAGCACCGTCGCGAGCAGCCCCAGCGAGCGGTGCAGCGCGCTGCCGTCCAAAATGAACAAGACCGCGTCGGGCCGCCGTTCGAACGCGCTCTTGCCTTCGATGATCTCGCGCGCGATGGCCTCGTCGGGGCTCATCGCCGAGAATCCGTAGAGCCCCGGCAAATCCAAGATGCGCGCCTTGCGGCCGCCGCGCACCAAGAGTCCGTCCTTCTCCTCGACCGTCACTCCGGGATAATTGCCGACCTTCTGGTTCATCCCCGTCATCGCGTTGAACAAGGTCGTCTTGCCGCAGTTGGGGGAACCGACCAAAGCGACGGTCGCGAGCTTCTCTTCTTCGGCGATTAAAGAGGCCGCGCTCATGGAAGCACGCTCTTGACGAAAATGCGCCGGGCATCTTCGCGGCGAAGGCACAGCACGGTCTCCCGGATCGAAAACGCGATGGGATCTCCGAGCGGGGCGGTATGCAGACGCTGCACCGTGGTGTCGGGCAGCAGACCGAGGTCCTCGAAGCGTTCACGGCGCGCGGCCGGAAATTTCGGGTCGTAGCCGAGGACCACCGCGGTCTGCATCCGCGCCAAGCGATCCAAGGTGAGGGCGTCCGTGCTCATCTCTTATTGAAACCTAGTTTCATTATACCCTTTAAGCCGCCTTTTGCAAGTAAATTCCGGCTCTCCCGCTCTTTAAAGCGCTTTAGAGGCGGCGGCGCTTCGGTATTCTTTCTGGAAGTTCTTAAGACCCCGATAGGCCAGCCATAGGAAGATCGCGTAGAGGCCCGCGGTGACGGTGAGACCGCGCGAGGCGTAGAGGGGGACGTACACGATGTCGACGAGAATCCACAGGTGCCAGCTCTCGACGCAGCGCTTCACGAGATAGTATTGCGCGATGAAGGAAACGATGGTCGTAAACGAATCCCAAAGGGGGACCTTGCCCTCCATCGCCGTAAACGCCCAAAACAGCCCGGCCCAGCCGAGCGCGAAAACCACGGCGGTCCCGGCCAGCAGGCGGCCGGAGGCGCGCGTCACCGGCTCGGGCTCGCGATTCTTGCCCCCGTGCAGCCACATCCAGATGCCCCAGAGGCTGGTCGCGAGAAAGTACGCCTGGATCAGAATCTCCCCGGGCAGCCAAACGACGTAGAAGATCCAAATGTAAAGGACGGTGCCGATCAGCCCGATCCACCAACCCAGCGGCTTATTCTCGGCCAAAAGCCAAACGCTCCAAAGATAACTCGCCGCGGCGATCCATTCGGTCCAAGACATCGAGGAGAGTTTAGCATAGGAGACTTGCCGCAGCGTCCCTCACGCCGTCGGAGAGCGCGCGAGCACCCGGGTGAAAGCCGAGCATAGATTTTTTCAATGGAGATCTGTCCAATTTTCTAATTTCCAATTTACGCATCGAGTGGCAACCTTCCCTGAGGAGGACAACACCATGAGCACGAAACAAATGAAGGCGCATCATCGACGGAACAAAGCGGCTCCCCTCAATGGAGCGGGGACCAGGCTCGATTCGGATACGGTCGTGATCGAGTACCCGTCCAGCGGCGAAACGCTGTGGTCGGATCGATACACGCTGCGCATCGCGGCTGAAGTCGACGGTTACGTGGAGGCAGCGATGGACGGCGGCCCCTGGCAAGCTTGCCGCGCATCGGACGGATATTGGTGGTTCGATTGGAGCGGGTACAAGCCCGGCAGGCATGAAGCCGCGGTCCGCCTGACCGCTGCCGACGGCAAGATCCACCGCGGCAACGACGTCGAGTTCAGGGTTGAGTTCGCTGAAATCGAATCGCCAAAGCAGGAGTCCGTGACGGCATAGGCGAGCGCCCCTTCGCCGCGGTCCTAAAGGGTCGAAGGAAGCGAGACCAAGAATCTCGCGCCGCCGCCCGGAACATTGTCCGCGACCACCGTGCCCCCGTTTGCTTCAACCATATTTTCAACAATCGCGAGGCCGAGTCCGGAGCCCTTCACGTTGCGCGATCCCGCGCTGCGAAAGAGCCGGTCGAAAACCCTTTGAAGGTCCTCGGAGGGGATGCCGGGACCCGAATCGCTGATAGACAACTCGGACGCGTCCCCCTTAGAGCGCCCGAGAACCTCGACCGTTCCTCCGCGCGGGGTGAATTTAATGGCGTTGTCGATAAGGTTCCCGTAGATGTGGGGGAGATGGTCCGGGTTTGCGAAGACGACCAGGTTCGGCTCTATGTCCATCTTCAGGGCGATCCGGCGGCGCTTGGCGATTGGAACGAACGCGGCGGCGATCTCCCACAGGACTTTTGCCAGTGGAATATGGGCGGGCTTCGTCGTACTCGACTTCGCGCCGGCAAAATCCAGAAGACGATCCACCAATCCCGACATCCGCTTGGCGTGATCTTCTATGAATTTGAACAAAACGGTTTGAGAGGCGGGGTCTTGGGATGCCGAGCGCAGGGTTTCTATCGAACCCTGAATGACCGCGATCGGAGAACGCAGCTCGTGAACGATGTCCCCCATGAAAACGTCGCGGGATTGCTTCCTCCTCCGGGAGGATTCCTCGCGCAGGCGTTTAGTGGCGTCTCGAACCATCAGTAGATTGTAGGGACGATTTTTCAAAACCAGGAAAGTCCGCCAAACATCGGCCGGGAATATCGCTCCGGACTTCCGCTGAAAATGCGGGAGTTCCAGCCGCTCCTTCGCGCGCCGCTCACCCGTGGATTTGCGCACCCGGTCCGCAGGCAACAGCAAATCCCGCAGCTTTAACCCCAGGAACTCGGGCAATGACCTTCCAAACAGTTCTTGAGCCGGAAGGTTCGCCTGCAAAATCGCGCCCGACTGGGACTCCCGGATCAAAAGGGCGTCTTGAGACGCGGGGAGGATGCACCTCGAGGGGGCTGTGAAAAAGAAGAACAAACAGCGGCGACGGTTTAAAAACCGGAAATGTGATAGAATGGCCCAGCTGGCGGGGTAGCTCAGGAACGATCCACTGATTTGTGCTGCCGCGCGTTGCGCGTCGGGCTCGCGCTCCTCCTTGCCGTACCCGCCGCTTGGGCCAACCCGTCCGGCGGTGTCGTGACCTCCGGCTCGGCGACCATCGGCTCGAGCGGCTCGACTTTAACCGTCAACCAGACGACCGATCGGGCCATCATTAACTGGAACGACTTCTCCATCGCTTCCGGTGAAACTACGCGGTTCGTGCAGCCCTCTGCGACCTCGGCCGCACTTAACCGGGTAACAAGCGCCAACCCTTCCTCTATACTCGGCACCCTCTCCGCCAACGGCCAGATTTACTTGATCAACCCGAACGGGATTACGGTGGGCGCCGACGGGGTCATCAATACGCAGAGCTTCATCGCCTCGACGCTGGGCCTGACGGACTCCCAGTTTCTGGCCGGCGGCGACATGACCTTCTCGGGCCCCTCTCAAGCGGGCGTCGTGAACGCCGGGGAGATCACGGCGCTCGGCGGGGATGTGCTGCTTGTGGGGCGGACCGTGCGCAACACCGGCACGCTGACGAGCGAAAACGGCACGACGGGACCGCAAACCTACAACGGACCGGTGAACCCGTGATCCACCGTCTGAAATGCGCCGTTCTGCTCAAGCCGACTTCGACCGAGGAGACTTAGAGAGATTTGAGGTAGGCGTCCAGCAATCGAAACGCTCCGTCCAAGTCCTCCGAAAGATCGCATTGGAGCGCGAGTTCGGTGTAGCGCTGCTTCCAATCGGCCGGCGGCGGGTTCAAGATATCCGGCATCGCATGCGTTTTTCTCCGCTTGAAGGTCGCGTCGATGGCTTTCTTGACCAGAGGTAGGTCCAGCTTCGGGCTCGACCGGATGAGCAGGAGCATATCGACCATATCCCTTACCCGGGAATTGACCGATGGGCGAGGAACCGTATAAGCGTGCACCTTCTCTGCGAAGTGCTGCTCCCGGGAAATCGTCGGGAATTTAGCGGCGGGTATCCCGGCGAATTTCAGCCAGTCGCGGCCCTCGATCGTGTCGAGCGGAGTCATGACCACGTCGCCGGCCGCTATGTCGATGTGGAACTTCACGAAACTTCGTCCATCCATGCGGGCCTCAACCGGGAAACGTGCGCCGCCGTAAGGGGCGGCGTCCAGGTCTTGCATAACGCCGCCGATCACGAAGGAGAAGAAATCCTCCATATCCTGTTGCGCCGCGCTCCTAAGGACCTCGAAGATCGCTTCGTTGATCGGCTCTCCTCGCTCCTTGCCCAAAGATTCACGGAGCACCAAATCGATGTCCCTGGTGACGCGGGCTTCCTTGATCCGCAGCTCCAAGGCGTAGCCGCCCTTAAGAACCCAGGGGGCCTTCACGCCTGAAAACAGGCGAGCCAGCAGACGGTCAAACGCCACCTCGCGCAACAACCGCTGAATGTCGAGGCCTTCCGCCTTCGCCAACAGCTTGAGCCGGTCTTCAAGCGCGCGGCGAAACGCCGTCGGCGTGGCGTACTTTTTAATCTTATCCATCAAACCTTCTCTCTGAACTGGAGGATCCGCTTTTTCATTTCCTCGGGAAGATGGCTTTGCTCGATCTCTCCCTTGCTTAGAATCCCCCGCTGGAAAGCCTGCCGCACCGCCTGTCGCATGTGGTCCAGCTCAACGGTTTCCTCTCTCAGCAGGTCGGCGATCGCGCGCAGCGGACGCGCCACCTTAAAGCCGTGCATGGACTCCACTTCGTGCTTTTTAAAGTCCCCGCGGTGAAGGATTAGCACCTCGGGAATGGCGCTGTTTCGGCGAAAGCCGGACGGCACGGTCATGTGAATCTTCGGAGGATTGAGATCCGAGAGATCGTAGATGCTTAGCGCGGTCTGATGCGAGTAAATTCCTTGGGGCTCTCCCTTCCGATTGCTGGACCAAAGAGACCAGGTGATGAGATCGGGATGGTCCGGGTTGGGGTAATTCGCGAGCCGGTAAATGCCCCGATGCTCCCGGACCCAGTTTCCCGCCTTGATGTTATACGAGTGCGTGCTGGCCGCATAGCCCGCGGCGGCGGCCTGCTTCGTTGTGAAGTAGCCGCCTTGCGCGGATGCGGTCTCATGGAGACGCTGTGCCTTCTGTTTGTAAGATGTCGTCATGGCATAATACTTCAGGAATATTGAAGTATTATGCTCCAAATACGCAATAAAATCAAGATTCCCGGGGGCTCGCACAATCCCTCTACTTTTTACGCTATTCGTGCTCAAGTGAAAATACCATTTGACCTCGCGCGCCTGACCGGCGTGAGCCACAACCTGATCTCGCGCATTGAGAGGGGGGCTGCGGCCAACCCAGACCCGGCCTACCGCGTGGATGGCTTAGGCTTTTTATTTCCAAACGCCGCGAGCGCGAATCCGGCATCGGACATCTCGACCTTAAAGTCAGCGGCCTCCATCAGCGCGGCGATGCCCTTGTCTCCTCGCAATGGGAGCTTGGCCGCAACGGCCGCGTCCACGTCGTACGAATGGACTGCGATCTCGGCGGACTCCTCGTTCCAGGCATATATCTGAGGCACCCACCCGCCGACGATGACAATATCCGCCAGATACCCCCGCAGGGCGTCCAGCATCGTGAATAGAACTTTCTTGACGACATCCGGCGAAGCCTCAGCGGGCATTGCGCCACCTCGGCATCAGAACCTGAGAGAGGATGTGCTCGGCCTGCTCGCGCCCCCGGACCGGATAGCGGTAGCAATCGAGATAGAGTTGGATTTCCGAAACGACAGGCAGCTTACGGAACACCCGGGATCCATAGGCGCCTGAATCGGCATAGTAGGGCTCGATGAGATGAATCGGTCCTAATTTATTCGGCGTGAGATGAAGAACATTCTGCCAGGAGCGTCGGAGTTGGTCGGCCCTAGGCAAATGGATATGGACTTCGCTGAAGGTCGCGAATGGAGCGATAAGGGAAGCTCCCGCCATGCAGGTCACCGCCCAGGGCCCTGGAAGACGGTCGCGGGACTTGGCAAGCAGATTGAGAATGGCGTTTGGATCGGTGACCCCATCCATAGAGAAGCGATAGTACTTGACCGACTTCATGGCGTACCATGCCGCCCAATCCCGCAGTAGTTGGACTGGATCAAGAAGCCGCGCCTCCGCCGGGCTCTCCCGAGAAGCGAGCCCCAGGCGCTGAAGTTGGCGCAAGCTTAGGATCGTCAGGGCAGGGCTTATCCCCGCCATCCTAGAGAGTTCCCGGATCCCCCAGGATTTGGCCGGGCTGGATAGGGCAACCCTCAGCAGCATGGATGCGCTGTCGGCAAATGGGTTTCGTTCCTGCGGAGCCAGTGTTTTCATTCGTCTTAATTACAACTTTGTAAACATAATATAGTTTAGCAAAATTGCCCAATAAACTATCTATATATCGGTTAAGTATAATAAGAATTTACAACTTTGTAAACAGTCATTATGTTAATTGCGAAATGGGGCGCAATGGTAGTCTTACCGTCCTCTTCGGACTCCACGAATCTTGCGGCCACAAGGCACCCTCGAATCTGGCCTCGCGGTCAGGCCGTTACAAGAAGAGGAACTGCGCAGCCGGATCGTAGCTGTTGTAGACGGTATCCTCGGGCCCAACGACGGCGTTCCACCGCGCGATCATCTCGCGGTTCATCTCATCGATGGATGCGAAGGGACGCGCGCAGTACTTGATCACGTTGGCGTGATTGAAGTGCGTGTCCGCGGTGAAGAATATCTTCGCCATCGAGTCTCAGCCGTTGATCCGGGCTTTGAGCTGCTTGAGCTCATCGATGATATCGCTCCACTTCGGCGAAGCTCCGAACATCATCGCCTGCATCTCGTCGTAGTCCTTGCCCATCGCGGCCAGCCTCCCCGCGTCCGGCACGAGGCGCAACGAGCCGGGCTTCGCGGCCGCGTAGTTCGCCCATTCGCTCGCGAAGAAAAAGCTCTTGTGCTTGACGACCCGCTCCAGCAGGTCGCCGCGCTTGAGCGCTTGGCGGCCGAGTTCGTGACGCGAGAAGCAATAGAGGTCGTAGAAATGCCGCGAATGGCGCTCCGCGGAAGGCTTTCCTTCCGGCCGGCGGCATGCCGCATGAAGCAAGGTCGCCTTCTCCCAGAACGTGCGTTCGGCGCTCAAGGTCCGCACCGTGCACTTCGGCATGGTGAATATGCGCGGAAAATCCTCGGCGGCGTAGGGTGTGATCTCGGCCTCCACCGCGGGCCAGTCGTCGGAGCGAGCGCCCATCTCCAGGCGTATCGCCGGGCGGACGTATTTGAGCGCTCCGGTGACGTCGCTCTGCGGATAGGCGAAGATCAAGGTTTGGGGATCGTCGCTATCCACTTCCAGCGACCAGCCCGAGGGTCCCAGGACCGTTGTGAAATCGCGGCGCAACTCGGGCAGGAGTTTTTCCCTGACGGTCTCCCTGCACCGATCCACGAGGGCCGCCAGCCGCCGCCCGGCCTCGTTCTTGCTGATGCCGGCTTCCTCGGGATCGCGGGCGTCCGCGAATCCGAGATCGCGGCGGCGAATAGCTGGGCTCGCTCGCGACTTAAACTTTTGGCTACCGAGTCCATGAGTTTATTGCTCCGTGATGCGCTTGACGATCGGACGCATCCAGATCGATGCGCGATGCAGGTCGCGGCGAAGCTTAGCCTTGGCCTCGGCTGGAAGCGTGCGCCGCAGGCGCGCCGCCACTTGATCGGTGACGTTCGCTCGTCCGATGTAGCGCAGCGCCTCGAAGACCAGGACGCTGATGTCGTTCTTGACCCCCATGCGCCGCGGCCCCGCATGGCGGAAGACGATCGAGTAATTGCCGATGGCGACGCTGCGCGATGAGCCGTCGGTCAAATAGATGGGTTTCGCCGGGACTTGGGTGGAAAGCCCCAGGAGATTGGCCGCCTGCGCGCCGGTAGCCACGATCCGGGTGCCGGTCCGCCGCGCAATCGCCCGCGCCACCGTATCCATCGAGGGCGGCAGTTCGCCTCCCAGCTTCTCGTTGATCACCGGGTAGTGGTAAAGCCCCATTCCGACCCTGCGGATGGTTTCCGCACGGGCAAGGCGGGAGAGCGCCTGGCGCACGGCCGCGGGGCTTCCGAGGGAAAGGAAGTCCTCGCCGAAGAAGACGCAGCCGCGGCCGCGCCGGGTGACGCTGGCCATGATCCTGTCCTCGAGGCTTAGGTAAATATCGGTATTCATTTGTCACACTAATATACAGTTTAGTGTGACATAAGTAAAGACCTAATTACTGAAAATATAACGACTTTATGGGAATAAGATTCCGGATATAGCTTGCGGTTCTGAGGCTGTTTCCGATACAGCGCAGCAGGAACGCCTCATAGGCATGCTCAAAGAGGCAGCCGCCGATAATTGCGGCACGTCCGATCGTGTGTTTTTTCATTTCCCGACCCTTGTGCCATTGGCCTGGGGAAACAAGCGAAAACCCGGGCGCTATGGCCCGGGTTTTGCGTGGTTCTCCGTCGAGAACGCCGATCTGGCCTCGCGGTCAGACCGTTACAAGAAATTGACGCTTCCTCCATGGGTACGCGCCGCGTTGGCGGGTACACTGGGAGTAATACTAGTAGGAGGGCAAGATGAAACGATCCACTGATTTGTGCTGTCGGGCGTTGCGCGTCGGGCTTGCGCTCCTCCTCGTCGCGCCCGCCGCTTGGGCCAACCCGTCCGGCGGTGTCGTGACCTCCGGCTCGGCGACCATCGGATCGAGCGGCTCGACCTTGACCGTGAACCAGACGACCGATCGGGCCATCATTAACTGGAACGACTTCTCGATCGCTTCCGGCGAGACAACGCGGTTCGTGCAACCCTCTGCGACCTCGGCCGCGCTCAACCGGGTAACAAGCGCCAACCCTTCCTCTATACTCGGCACCCTCTCCGCCAACGGCCAGATTTACTTGATCAACCCGAACGGGATCACGGTGGGCGCCGGCGGGGTGATCAACACCCAGAGCTTCATCGCCTCGACGCTGGGCCTGACGGACTCCCAGTTTCTGGCCGGCGGCGACATGACCTTCTCGGGCCCCTCTCAAGCGGGCGTCGTGAACGCCGGGCAGATCACGGCGCTCGGCGGGGATGTGCTCCTGGTAGGGCGGACCGTGCGCAACACCGGCACGCTGACGAGCGAAAGCGGCACGACGGGACTCGCGGCCGGCTCGCAGGTCCTCTTCGCCACCGGGGGCAACCAGCGCGTGTTCGTGCAGGCGGGCAGCGGTTCAGGCGGCACGGGTGTGGATCAGCAGGGCCAGATTCGCGCGGCCTCGGCCGAGCTCGCCGCCGCGGGCGGCAATGTTTACGCCCTCGCGATCAACAACGACGGGCCGCTCACGGTCGATCGCGTGCGGATGACCGGGGATAGGATCGCGCTTGTCGGCGACATCTCGACGAATGGAGAGCAAGTCTATACCGGCGCCGTGACGGCGCAGAACAGCATCGCCTTGACCTCGAACTCGGGCGCCCTCACCTTCAACGGAGCCGTGAACACCGGGTTTAATCTGACCACCAACTCGGCGCAGCACACAACCTTCAGGGGGGCGGTTTCCGTGGGCAGCAACCTGACCTCGAATATAACCTCTCCGGCGGGCTCAATCGACCTCTGGAGTCCCTCGATCGTTAGCGGCGGCGATCAAACCTATACTGGACCGATCTTCGTAGGCCAATCTCCGGCCATAGACTCTCTGTTTGGAAATCTGACCTTCAACGGCAAGATCAACGGCATTCACTCCACGCCGAACCAGGGGTTCGAGGCCAACATGAGGACCTCCTCCGCGTGGAATACGAACTTCAACGGACCTGTAACGATGGGAACGCTGACCTCGAACATCACCGGGCCCGGTGCAGTCAACTTCTACACAGACGCGGTCACAACGTTCTATAACCAGACCTACAACGGACCGGTGAATGCGCAGGTGGATACCGTCCTCCGTGCCAGTGACGGCAATCTTATCTTCAACGGACCCGTGAACCCGTGATCCACCGTCTGAAATGCGCCGTGGGCTGATCCTTCTTGCGGCGCTCTCAAGCGCCGGGGCCTCTTTCGCAGAGGCGCCGGCGCCGGCCCTCGTCCTAAGGACTTTGGTGCTCGCCGCCGAGCCGGCGGCGCTGGAGGAGCCGCAGCCGCCGGGCGTCACGATCGCCGGCCTGCCGCTGGCCGAGCGCGGCGGCCTGCGCGAGGCTCTGTCTCGGCAGCTGGGCGCGCCGCTTACCGAGGAACTGCGCAGCCGGATCGTAGCTGAGGTCGTGCTCCACTACCGGAACCTCGGCTACCCCATCGTCTCCGTCACGACCCCGCCGCAGAGCCTCGCCGGCGGCGTGCTGCGCGTGCTCGTGGTTGAGGGGCGGCTCGGCCGGGTCCGCGTGGAGGGCGCGCGTTGGTTCGCGCCGGAATGGCTGCGGCGGCAGATCCGCTGCCCGCCCGGCCGAACGATCGATGCCGACGCGCTGGCCGAGGACCTCGACTGGATCAATCGCAACCCTTTTCGCCAAGTGGATCTCGTCTACGCCAAGGGCTCGGAGCTCGGGAGGACGGATGTCGTCCTACAGGCGACGGACCGCTTCCCCGTGCGCGTCTACACGGGCTATGAAGACAGCGGGACGCCGCTCACAAGTAATCACCGGCTGCTCGCGGGCGCGAACTGGGGCAATGCCTTCGGCCTCGACGGCCGGCTCGACTACCAATTCATGGCGGACCCCGAGGGCCGATTCTTCAAGGCGCACGCGCTGACATACGCGCAGCCGCTGCCGTGGCGGCACATCTTGACCCTCGTGGGCAGCTATGCGACGGTAAGGGGCGATGTGCCGGACCCCTTCGAGCTCCGGGGCTCGAACTGGCAAACGAGCGCGCGCTATGAGGCGCCGCTGCCCGGACGGTCGGGCTTTCGGCACGCGCTTGCCTTGGGTTTTGACTACAAGCGCGCCGATAATAACCTCGCCTTCGGCGGCGAATCCGTGTTCGGCGCAACCGTGGACACCGTACAGTGGAGTCTTGGCTACAACGCGGCGCTCAGGGACGCGCTCGGCGCGACGACTTTGCGCGCGACCGCGTTCTACAGCCCCGGAGGCGTGGGCGCGCGCGACACGGACGAGGCCTACGCGGCGACCCGCTCCGGCGCGTCGGCCAACTACGCGTACGGGAGGCTCGAACTGGGACGCACGACGGGCCTGCCTTGGGACTTCTCGCTGGTCAACCTCCTAACGGGCCAGGTCTCAGGCGCCAATCTGATCGGCTCCGAGCAGCTCGGCTTCGGCGGCTACGATACGATCCGCGGCTACGACACCCGCGTCGTCAACGCGGACCAGGGCCTCATACTGACCACCGAACTGCGCACGCCTCCGCTGAGCCCGTTGTCCCGGCTGCTGCGCCGGGCTCCCTACGATAAATTTCAGTTCCTCGCGTTCGTGGGCTACGGAGTGGCCGCCAACAAGCACCGTTTGAACGGGGAGGAGCGCGTGACCGAACTGCTCGGCGCCGGACCCGGCCTGCGCTACGAGCTGGCCTCCAACCTCACGGTGCGCGCCGACTACGCCTGGCAGATCCTTGCCCTGCCCGGTCGCGTGAATGTCAGGCGCTGGCATGTCGGCGCGACGATCAGCCTCTAAAGCTCGGCGCGCGCGGCTCGCCTCGTCGGTGCGCGGGCGCCCGGCGCACAAGGCAAGTTTTATTTGCCGGCCATATTTTGTTTTTCGCCGACGCGCCCGAACGCGACTTCAATCCCGCGGTCGCGGCAGACCTCGTTTGGCGTTGAGGGCGAGGCGCTCGCGGGCCACATGGATGGCCTCGTGCAATTTCTTTTGCAGGACTTTCCGCGACGGTAGTTCCGTGAGATACTGGGCGACGCGGATGCCGCTTTTATCTAGGCGCAGAAGCTCGATCTCCTCATGGTCTTTGCCGGCGCAGAGAATCAAGCCGATGGGAGGGTCTTCGCCTGGCTGCTGCTCGTGCTTCTCCAGCCAGCGCAAGTAAAGCTCCATCTGGCCCTTGTGTTCCGGCTTAAACTCGCCCAGCTTGAGCTCAATGGCGATCAGCCGCTTGAGCTTACGGTGATAGAACAGCAGGTCGAGATAATAATCCTTCTTTCCAACCTGAATCCTCTTCTGGCGGGCCATGAAGGTAAATCCCGTTCCCAGCTCAAGGATGAACGCCTCCATATCGCGGAGGATGGCGGCCTCCACATCCTTTTCATGGAAGGCTCCTTTGAGGCCCAAGAAGTCCAGAAAATATGGGTCACGGAAAATAAGGTCGGGGGTGAGCCTATCTTCCGCGCGCAGGGCCTTGAGCTCTTGGTGGGCCAGCTCGGACGGCTTCTTCGAGAGCCCCGTCCGCTCGAAAAGCATCCCGTCGATTTTTTTTCTGGAGCGTGCGCGTACTCCATCGCTCCAGGCGGCACATCTCGGCATAAAAATCGCGCTGGAGATCGTTATCGAGGTAAATAATGAGACGGAAGTGGGTCCAGCCCAATTGTCCAGTCAGTGCGTGGACAATCTTGGGATCGGGAAACACCTCTGCGAATCGGACCATGTTGAAGAGATTGGTCCGAGAGAACCCCTGCCCGTATTCGACGGTCAATTGTCCACTCAGCGCGTGGACAATCGCTTTGCCATAGGCGGCGCGTTTCTCGCCTAGGATTTCGCGGCGGACGCGATTGCCGATGGTCCAGTAATGCGCTTGGGTGCCCCTGTTCACCTCTATTTGCACGCTTATAATGCAGGGGTTTGAAGGGATTTAGAGACCGTTGCTTTTGATCGCTCAGCCATCCCAACCGCGGGTTTATTTTACAAAATGTCGCCGGCCATTGACTGGCTGCGGCTTCAGCCCTCGCGGAGCCCGTCAACGCTCCCCGACATTTGCAATTCCGGAAAATGTGATAGAATGGCCCAGCCGGCGGGGTAGCTCAGGGGTTAGAGCGGGCGTTTCATAAGCGCTAGGTCGGCGGTTCAATTCCGCCCCCCGCCATTCGGATTTACGCCGTCACATCCATTCAGAGTTAGGAGACAACACGTTATGGCCGAAACCTTGGTCGTCGTCAGCAAAGTCAAATCGATGGTGAAGGATCAGGGCCTGCGCACCGGCGGGGACTTCCTGGACGCGCTCTCCGCGCGCATTAATCAGATCGTTTCGGCCGCGTGCGAAAAGGTCAAGACCGAAGGCAAGCGCAAGACCCTCGGCGCCGAAGACCTCTAGGCCGTTCTCGGGCCCGCCCCCGAGGCCCGCCGCGCGGGGGCGGGTTTAGCTCGATTTAGGCTTGGTTTTCTTGGGCCTTCGCGCATTATTTTGTAGAATCGCTCCACGCTATGGTTACCTTTAAGTCGTTCATGGAATCGTCGCTCTACGACCCCCATAGCGGTTTCTATTCCCGCCGCACCCCCACCGAAGATTTCTACACCGCGCCGGAACTGCACTTTGCCTTCGCCTTCGTCCTCGCCAAGCGCATCGTCGCCGGCTTGGAACGTATCCGAGCGGTCCGCCCCACGGCGCCGCTGTTCGTTGTGGAAATGGGATCCGGCGACGGCAGCCTGGCCCGCCAGGTCCTGACGGCTATTAAGGAAGAGCATCCTGTTTGGTTTGAACGCATCCGCTACGTGCTCGTGGAGCGGGTCGAAAATCTGATGCTGGACTCCATCCTTTCCCTGCAATCCGTCGCGCCGGGCGGGAAACTGCTCGGCTACAGCCGCCTCGAGGACATGCAGCCGGTCTGCGGCGTCTTCTTTTCCAACGAACTCGTCGACGCCTTCCCGGTGCACCTGCTGCAAAAGTCCCGCGGGCAGGTCCGCGAGGTCTACGTGAAGCCGCGCAAGCACGGACGCGGTTGTGTGCGCACGCTCGGAATGCTCTCTTCGCGCGCGCTGGTGCACGAGGCCCGGGCGGTCGCCGAGAATCTTCACGAAGGCGCCCTCCACGCCGTCAACCTCGAGGCCCGCGAGTGGATCCGCCGCGTCGCCGTCCGGATGAAGGTCGGCGAACTCCTCACCGTCGACTACGGGAAAAAACTCGTCCCCGGCGCGCCGAACCCTCCCCGCACCTTCTATCGCCACACCCTCGGCTGTGACCCGACGGCGCGTCCGGGCCGCGAGGACATCACCGCGGGAGTCGATTTCGCCGACCTCGCGCGCGCGGGAACCGCCGCGGGCCTCTCGGAACGGGAATACTCCTCTTTTTCCAAGTTTCTCATCGACGGGGGCATTCTCGATCGCCTCCCCGTCGGTCAGGACCTCGCCGCGTTCACCGAACGCGCCCGGGTTAAGACGCTGTTCCATCCGGACGGGATGGGGGAATCGTTTAAAGTGCTCGTTCAAGAGAAGGGGTTCACACGCCTATGATGCTCGATTACGTGACGCTCTACGCGTTCCTCGTGGTGGCGATCGGTTTTTCCGCCGTCACCTTGATCGCGTCCCATCTGCTGCGCCCTAAAGTCCCCGACGCCGTGAAGGATTCCACCTATGAGTGCGGCATCCCGGCGATCGGAACCACCGAGGTGAAAACGAACATCCGGTTCTACGTGTTCGCGCTTCTCTTCGTGATTTTCGACGTGGAAACCCTCTTCGTCTATCCCTGGGCCGTCACGGTCAAGGAAATCGGCGCGGTCGCGCTCGTGGAAATGTTCGTCTTCCTGACGATCCTGTTCCTCGGTCTCATGTACGCCTGGGCGAAAGGCGCGCTCGAGTGGGACATCCCGACGCCGTTTTCGGAGAGGAGTTAACGATGGGTGTTATTTTAGACAAGCTGCCCGGCGTCGCCGGCGTCCTTCCCGGAGGAGCCGGAGTCCTCGCCCGCGTCGACGACCTGATCAACTGGAGCCGGAAGTCTTCGTTGTGGCCGATGACCTTCGGACTCGCCTGCTGCGCCATCGAGATGATGGGCGCGTACGCGAACCGCTTCGACTTCGACCGCATGGGCGTCATTCCCCGGCCGAGCCCCCGCCAAGCCGATCTGATCATCATCGCGGGAACCGTCGTCAAAAAGATGGCGGATCCGATCATCCAGGTCTACAAGCAGATGCCGGAACCGAAGTTCGTCATCTCCTACGGTTCCTGCTCGAACTGCGGCGGCCCCTACTACGACTCCTACTCGGTCGTGAAGGGCGTCGATAAAATCATTCCCGTCGACGTCTACGTGGCCGGATGCCCGCCGCGCCCCGAAGCGCTGCAATTCGGGCTGATGCAGCTGCAGAAGAAAATCGAATCGATGAAAATCGCGAAGACTCAGGGCGCTTCCCCGCTGCAGGAGAAGGGCGCCCGGGATTTGGGTTGAACGCCATGACGACCACGACCTTGGACCGCGAAGCCCTCCAGGCGAAGTTCGCGGAAAAATTTCCGGAGGCCGAGACGATCGGCGCCCCCGCAGAAGGCTCCGCCCCGACGGAGCTCAAAGGCTATTTGACCGTGCGCTTCCCCGATGGAGAGCGGCTGCTCGCCGCCTTGCGCTGGCTCAAAGAGGATTTGGGCTTCGCCTACCTCGACATGATCTCCGCGGTGGACTGGAAGGGCCCGGTGGACATCGACGGGTACATCCGCGATCCCAATCCGAACGTGTTTCTTCCCGACGGCGCCACCCCTCAGGTCCAGCTTCCCGTCGCCAACAAAACCGTCGCCTACCGTGACGCCGTGGAATTGGTCTACCTCCTCTCGCATCTGGACGCGAAGATCAAGGTTTGCCTCAAACTCGACGTGCCGCGCGACGGAGGCTCGGCCCCGAGCGCCATCGGCGTGTTCAAATCCGCCGACTGGCAGGAACGGGAAATCTTCGACCTCTTCGGGGTCGCCTTCCTGAACCACCCCAACCTGTCGAAAATCCTGACGCCGGATTTCCTGAAGGGACATCCGCTGCGCAAAGACTACAAACACCAGAAGGACCGATTCGATGACTGAAACCGCCGCGGACAATAAACCCAAGCTCAAGTCGGATCAGATGTTCATCAACCTCGGGCCGCAGCACCCGAGCACCCACGGCGTTCTGCGCATCGGATTGACGATCGAAGGGGAAATCATCGTCAACGCCGTCCCCGACGTCGGCTATCTGCACCGCGGGACGGAGAAGCTCGCCGAGATCCGAGGCTACCACCATTGCGTGGTCCTCTCCGACCGCTGGGACTATCTGAACGCCATGGGCAACAACATGGTCTTCTGCATGGCCGCCGAGAAGCTCATGGGCGTCGAGGTTCCCGAGCGCGCGCAGCAGCTTCGCGTTTTGATGCTCGAGCTCAACCGCATCGCGAGCCACTTGCTGTTCTTCGGCACCTACGGCATCGACATCGGCGCCTTCACCGCGTTCCTTCACGCCTTCCGTGAACGCGAGATGGTTCTCGATCTTTTTGAGATGGTCTGCGGCGCCCGCATGACCTACAACTACATCCGCCTCGGCGGCGTCATGAAGGAGCTTCCCAAAGAGTGGCTCGACCGCTGCCGGGAGTTCGTTCCCTTCTTTAAGAAACGCCTCGCGGAGTACGACGACCTGCTGTCCTTCAACCCGATCTTCCTCGATCGCACGAAGACCGTCGGCGCGGTAGGGGGGAAGGAAGCCCTCGCGTGGGGATGGTCCGGCCCGAATCTCCGCGCGTCGGGCGTTCCCTACGACATGCGCAAATTCCAGCCGTATTCCTCCTACGAAAAATTCGATTTCGAGATTCCCGTCGGCAAGGACGGCTCCTGCTGGGACCGCTACTACTGCCGCGTGCGGGAAATGCACGAGTCGCTCAAAATCGTCGAACAGGTGCTCGGCGGACTCCCGGAAGGTCCGATCCTCGGAAAAGGCGTCGCGAAAGTTCCGAAGGCGCCTCCCGGAGAAACCTACGCCGCGATCGAAGGCGCTCGCGGCGATCTCGGGATTCACTTGGTCTCGGACGGAAACATGTCCCCGTATCGTCTGCACGTCAAAGCCCCGAGCTTTATCAATCTTCAGATCCTCCAGGAGATGCTCGTCGGACAGAAAATTTCGGACGTCGTCGCGATTCTCGGATCGATCGACATCGTTCTCGGAGAGGTGGACCGCTGACCGCCTTTTTTGTATGATCCGCCTACACCTTTTGACATCTCACCATGACCGATAAGCCTTCCGAATCCGATAAGCCGGACGAAGCTAAGAAGGAAGAAGCGCCCGCCGCCAAGCCGGCGCCCGCCAAGCCGCCTGCGAAGCCTCCGGTCAAGGAACTTCCGAAACCCGTCTTCAACGAGCACCCGACCCACCCCGCGTATCAAGGACGCGCCTCGCGTCTTTTACACGCGAACCGGATGGCGCCCAATCGCGTCTGGGAGGACAAGTGGCGGCTGCCGCGCTACCGAAACGGCGCGATCATGCTCGCGGGCATTCTCGGGGGCTTGACCGTCGGCGCCGTCCTCATCGACCGTTTCGGGATGACGGTCTGGATGAAGCTCTGGAACACTTTGTTCGCCGTCCTCGGCCGCGTCGCGGCCGCGGCGGGGGCTTCCGCGGATTCCGTCGCCGCGGCAAAGGCGTTCGCCGAGACCTCTCCGTGGATTTGGTCCCCGTTGAAGGTGATTCTCGTCCTGCACGTGATTTTGGTCGCTCCGATCTTCCTCGTTTGGTGGGAGCGCAAGATCTCCGCTCACATGCAGTCCCGCTTCGGGCCGATGTACGTCGGCTGGTTTCACGGGGTTCTGCAGACCGTCGCGGACGGGATCAAGCTCCTCCTTAAGGAGAACATCCAGCCCGCCTCGGCGGATTCGTGGGTGCACCGCCTCGCGCCCGCCGTCGTCTGCTTCCCCGCGATTCTCGCCTTCGCGCCGGTCTCCTTCGGCGGCGACCTCATCGCGGCGGACATCGACGTCTCCGTGGTTTACATCTTCGCGATGGCGGGGATCTCGGTGGTCGGCATCATGATGGCCGGCTGGGGCTCGGGCAACAAGTACTCGTTGCTCGGCGGCCTCCGCTCCGCGGCCCAACTCGTCAGCTACGAACTGCCCCGCGGCTTCGCGATCATGCCCGTGATCATGTTCGCGGGTTCGCTCAGCCTGGTCCGCATCGCCGACGCCCAAAGCGGCACCTGGTTCGGCTTCGTGCCGCGCTGGTTTATTTTCTACCCGGTCGTCGGGCAGTTGTCGTTTCTGATTTTCCTGATCGCGTCGGTCGCGGAAACCAACCGCACCCCGTTCGACATCCCCGAAGCCGAATCGGAACTCGTGGCGGGGTTTCACACCGAGTACTCGGGGATGCGCTTCTCTTTGTTTTTCCTGGCGGAATACGCCTATATGCTTTTGGCCTGCCTGCTCATGTCCGCGTTCTTCTTCGGCGGAGGAAACCCGCCGCTGCCGGGGCTTGATTTCGTGCCGGGCTGGTATTGGTTCCTGGGGAAGACGATGGCGCTGGTCTTCCTCTTTATGTGGTTCCGTTGGACCTTCCCGCGCTTGCGCGTCGACCGGGTGATGGACCTCTGCTGGAAGTTCCTGCTCCCGTGGTCCTTCGCCAACATCGCCTTCGCGGGGTTGTACCTCCTCTTCTAATGGGAAACTACTTCTCCACGATCTTCGGCGCCTTCACCGCGATCCTCAAAGGGATGTCGGTGACGTTCAAGACGATGCTCAAACCCGCGACGACGGTGCAGTACCCGACCGAGAAGCTCGTGCCCTACGAGGGCTACCGCGGCGCGCTGCTCTTCGACGCGGACACCTGCATCTCCTGCAACCTCTGCGTGAAGGCCTGCCCGTCGTTTTGCATCCAGCTCGAGAACGCGACCAACGAGGCCGGCAAGAAGATCGCGAAGGTCAAGTGGTACACGATCGATTTCGGCAAGTGCAACTTCTGCCGCCTTTGCGAAGAGTCCTGCCCGACCAAGCCGAAATCCGTCTGGCATTCCCTCGACTACGAGATCACCTTCTTCAAGCGCGACGAAATGGTCCGCTGCTGGCAGAAGGGCTTCGAATTTATCGGCAAATACTTCGACCGCGAGGCGAAGGAATTCAAAAAACCGGAAGGGCAGGTCCAGATTCAGACCACCCAACAGCGCTGCCAATACTGATGGAACAGATCGTCTTTTATTCCCTGTCGGCCGTCACCCTCATCGCGGCGCTCGGCGTCGTGACGATGCGAAACGTCCTCCACTCGGCGCTGATGCTCGGCGTCGCGCTGATGGGGGTCGCGGGACTCTTCGCCGCTCTCGGCGCGGACTTCCTGTTCGCCGGTCAGATCGTCATCTACGTGACCGGCGTCGCGGTGCTCGTGCTCTTCGTCGTCATGCTCGCCGGGCGCGAAAGCGACCTGCACGCGCGGCAAACCAACGAGAAATGGCCCCTCGCCGTCGCGATCTGCGCGGTCATCTTCTTCGGATTTTGGCGCTGCATCGCGCCCTACGCGGGGACCCCGACGCGCACCCAGCCCGAGCCCAGCACGCGGGCGATCGGGAAACTGCTTCTGAGCGATTACGCGCTGCCGTTTGAACTCATCTCGCTGATTCTCATCGCGGCGATGATCGGCGCGATTTTGTTCTCGCGCGGGGGAAGCGCGGCGGAGGACGCGCCGTGAGCCTCTCCCACTACCTCGTCGTCAGCGCGGCCTTGTTTTTGATCGGTCTCTTCGGCGCCCTCACGCGCCGGAACACGATCGGAATCCTGATGAGCATCGAACTCATTTTCAACGCGGCGAACCTGAACCTCGTCGCCTTCAACCGGTACCTGCACTTCGACGCGCTGCACGGAAACGTCATCACCTTGTTCGTGATGGGCATCGCGGCGGCCGAAGCGGTCGTCGGCCTCGCCTTGCTCATGGCCATCTACCGGAATCTCAACACGATCTACGCGGAAGACTTCAACCTTCTGAAGGGCTGATATGCTCGAACACGTCTACTGGATCCCGCTCATCCCGCTTTTCACCTCGGTCGTCATTTTGTTCGGGGGGAAGGAAGGCAAGGACTCCAAGATGCCGTACCTGGGCATCGCGGCGATGGCGTGGTGCTTTCTGCAGTCTTCGGTCATATTCTTTCAAACCCTGACGGGGCGCATCCCGCTGCTCGAAGGCAAGGAATACTTCCTCTACGAGCGCATTCCGTGGCTGTCGTGGGGCCCGAACCTCAAGGTCCACCTCGGCGTCCTGATAGACGGTCCGGCCGCGACCTTGCTGTTCGTGGTGACTCTCGTCAGCCTGCTGGTTCAGATCTACTCGCTCGGCTACATGTACGACGACAAGCGCAAGAAGCGCTACTACGCCTTCCTCTCGTTTTTCACCGCCGCGATGCTGGGGCTGGTCGTCTCCTCAAGCCTCCTGATCCTCTTCGCCGCCTGGGAACTCGTCGGAGTCTCCTCGTACCTGCTGATCGGCTTCTGGTTCGAGAAGCCCGGTCCCGCGTACGCCGCGAAGAAGGCCTTCATCACCACGAAACTCGGCGACTGCGGATTCTATTTCGGCCTGCTGCTGCTGTTCTCCTACACCGGGACTTTCGATCTCGTCATGCTCAAAAGCCATGTCGCCCAAGGGCTGCTGCCGCTGGAAGCCGCGACCGCGATCGGCATCGGGTTTTTAATCGGCGCCATCGGAAAGTCCGCGCAGATGCCGCTGTTTATCTGGCTGCCCGACGCGATGGAAGGCCCGACTCCCGTGTCGGCGTTGATCCACGCGGCGACGATGGTCGTCGCCGGAATCTATCTCGTCGCCCGCGTCTATTTCATCTATACCTCCGCTCCGCTGGCGCTGGGCGCGGTGGCCTGGGTCGGTCTCTTCACCGCGTTTCTCGCCGCGACCATGGCCGTCACGGCCTACGACATCAAGAAGGTGCTCGCCTATTCGACCATCAGCCAGTTGGGCTACATGATGCTCGGCTTGGGCGTTTACGGCTACACTTCGGCTCTGTTTCATCTGACGACCCACGCCTTCTTCAAGGCCCTCTTGTTTCTCGGCGCGGGCTCGGTGATTCACTCGGTGCACACCAACGACATGCGCGAGATGGGGGGACTCATCAAACGCATGCCCGCGACCGCGACCACGATGGGGATCGCGACGTTGACCATCGCCGGGATGCCGCTGCTCTCGGGCTGGTGGTCGAAAGAGGCCGTTTTGCACGCCGCCTACTCGCACAACTGGGGCATGTGGCTTTTGGGAGTCCTCACCGCCGGGCTCACCTCGTTCTACATGTGCCGCCTCTTCTTCCTCACCTTCATCGGGGAGCCCCGCGACCCCCACAAGCATCAGCACGCGCACGAGTCCCCGGCGACCATGACCGGCCCGCTGTGGGTGCTGGCGATGCTTTCGCTGTTCGCCGGGGGGCTTCTCCATTACAACGGCCTCTTCGAGCACCTCGTTCATTTCGAAGTCGTCGGCCACGGCGAACACGCGGGCGGATCTCACGCCCCCGCCTTCCTTCTGCCCGGAGCCGCGATTTTCGTGTTCCTCTTGGGCCTCGGCTTCGCCTACAGGCTTTACGCCGGTTCCTTGAAGACCGCGCAGGGGCTTCGCGACCGCTTCGAGTGGGCCGCCGACACCCTCGAGCGCCGCTACTATTTCGACGATTTTTTCCTATGGCTCGTTTCGCTGTCGGACAAGCTCGCCGCCGCCTGCTTCTGGATCGATTCCCGCGTCGTGGACGCGATCTTCGTGGACGGGTGGGCGCTCGTCGTCCGCGCCGTCGCGGCCGCAAGCGACTTCTTCGACGATTACTTCGTCGACGGGGCGGTGGACGGGATGGGGACGCTGACGCAGGACGCCGGATGGGGTCTGCGCAAGCTGGTGCGCGGCCAGGTCCAGGAATACTTGCTTTACGTCTCGTTGGCGGTCGCCGTCTTCGCGACGTTTTTGATCTCGAGGTAGAAACCGAATATGGAACTCCTATCCACCATCACCTTCCTGCCCCTTCTGGGGGGACTCGTCATCCTCTGCGTGCCGAAAGAGAAAGTCGGCTTGATCCGCGGCCTCGCGATCTTCACGACCGCCGCGACCTTCGCGGCCTCGCTCTTTCTGCTCGGAGGATTCGATCCGAATCTTGTCGGAGAATCGATCCCGAAGCTGCAGTATGTCGAACAGCTCAACTGGATTCCCTCGCTCGGCGTCCACTACTTCATGGGCGTGGACGGTCTCTCGGTCCCCATCATCTTGCTCACGACACTGCTCTCCTTTCTCGCCGCGATCTATTCGATCGGCATCGAGACCCGCGTCAAGGAATTCTTCTTCTGGTATCTCCTCCTCGAAGTCGGAATGATCGGCGTCTTCTGCGCGATGGACCTGTTTTTGTTCTACCTGTTCTGGGAACTCACCCTCGTCCCGATGTACTTCCTGATCGGCGTGTGGGGCGGTCCTAAGAAGGAATTCGCGGCGATCAAGTTCTTCCTGTTCACTTTGTTCGGCAGCGTTTTCATGCTGCTCGGAATCCTCGCCCTCTACTTCGCCTCGACCCCGCACACCTTCAACATGCTCGAACTTATGCAGGCGAACGGGTCCTGGTCGCGGAGCTTCCAGATCGTCGTCTTCATCGCCTTCTACCTCGGTCTCGCCGTGAAGATTCCGGCGTTTCCGTTTCACACCTGGCTGCCCCTCGCGCATGTCGAGGCCCCGACCCCCGTTTCGGTGATCCTGGCCGGCGTCCTTCTGAAAATGGGCGTCTACGGATTGATCCGCATCTCGTACTCCATTCTGCCGGCCGGATACGAGTGGTTCCTTCCGTACCTGATCATCATCGCGTTCATCAACATCGTCTACGGCGCTCTCTGCGCGATGGCGCAGACCGACATGAAGAAGATGGTCGCCTACTCCTCGGTGAACCACATGGGCTACTGTCTGCTCGGCCTGGCCGCGGTCTCCACGACCGGCTTCAACGGGGCGATCTTCCAGATGATCACCCACGGCATCATCACCGGCGCGCTGTTTCTGCTGGTCGGCGTGCTCTACGACCGGGCTCATACGCGCGACATCACCGCTTTCGGAGGACTCGGCGCCAAGCTGCCGGTCTACTCCGGGATCATGGCCCTCACCTGCTTCGCCTCCCTCGGCCTGCCGGGCCTCGCGGGATTTGTGGGGGAATTCATGTGCTTCCTCGGCGCCTTCGCCTACTGGAAATTCTGGACCACCCTTTCGGTGGCCGGCATTCTCATCACGGCAGCCTTCTTCCTGCGCATGATGCAGAAGGTGTTCCTCGGCCCCTTCAACGAAAAATGGAAGGACCTCCCCGAGATCAACCTGCGCGAACTCATCGCCGTCGGGCCGCTCGCGGTGCTTACCGTGCTCTTCGGCGTCTGGCCGCAGTTGATTCTCGGTCTGACCGATCCGACCGTCAAGATGATCTCGAACATGTACGAGCACATGTTCCAACTCGTGCGCTGACATGCTGAACCTCCACCTCCTCTATCCCGAAATCGGCCTCGCGGTCTTTGCTTTGGTGCTCTTGACGGCGGACCTGTTTTTTAAAGGGGGAAAGGGGAAATTCCTGTATTTCCTCGGCGTCTTTTCGGCCTGTCTGACCTTGGGCATCCTCGGCCTCGCCTACTCCTCCCCGGAGACCTACCAGGGCTTGGGCACGATGTGGACCGTCGATCCGCTCGCGTTGTTCTTCAAGGTTCTGATCCTCGCGACCGTCATTTTGGTCCTGCTCCTGAGCGTGGAATACAAGCCAGAGGCGGCGCACGGCCATCTGGGGAGTTTTTCCGCGTTGGTGCTTCTGTCGGCCGTGGGGATGATGCTTTTGGTTTCGGCGGTGGACCTGCTTTTGATCTTCCTCGCGCTGGAGCTCGTCTCGATCAGTTCCTTCATCCTCGTCGGCTACGAGCGCAAGGATCTGCGCTCCTCGGAAGGGGCGATGAAGTACTTCATCATCGGGGCCTTCTCCTCGGCGCTGATGGTGTACGGCATCTCGCTGTTCTACGGTTCGATGGGCACGACCCGGCTCACCGAGATCTACCCGCTGTTCGCGCAGCGCAGCTCCGCGATGTTCATTCTCGGCTGCCTGCTCATTCTCGTCGGCTTCGGCTTTAAAATCTCCATGGCGCCGTTTCACCTTTGGGTGGCGGACGCCTACGAAGGCGCCCCGACCCCCGTCACCGCCTTCTTGTCCGTCGCCCCGAAAATCGCCGGAATGGCGGTACTGCTGCGGGTGTTCACGCATTTCGTTCCGCTCGCCTCTCTCGATCTCTCGCATGTGCTTTGCTTCTTGGCGATGCTGACGATGACCGTCGGCAACTGCACCGCGATTTTCCAGACGAACGTGAAGCGCCTCTTGGCCTATTCCTCCATCGCGCAGGCCGGGTACATGCTCATCGGCTTCGTCACCGGCGGAATCCTCGGCCGGGAAGGCGTCCTGCTTTACTCTCTCGTCTATCTCTTCATGAACCTCGGCATCTTCGCCGTCGTCATCCACCTCGGAAACGAGGACGGCTACGAACTCGACGCCTTCGACGGACTGGCGAAGCGCGACCTCGCTCTTGCGCTCTTGAGCACCTTCTTCCTGCTCTCGCTCGCGGGAATCCCGCCGCTGGCGGGCTTCATCGCGAAGTTCCGCCTCTTCCAATCCGCCATCCAGGGCGGCTGGTACTGGCTCGCGGTCGTCGGCGTGCTCAACAGCGTCATCTCGGTCTATTACTACATGAGCATCGCCCATCACATGTTCTTCCGCGAACCGCGCCGCGCCGAACCCGCGCGCCGCGGCTGGATCGTGACGGGCACCGTCGCGCTCGCCACCGCGGCGATCTTCCTCTTCGGCCTCTACCCGGAGCCGGCGCTCTCGACGGTCCGTCTTTCCGCCGAGATTCTGCCCGCGCGCGCCGCGGGCGCGGCGCGCGCCGCGGCCCCTTCAACGGGACCCGCGCTCCTACCGTAACCTCGGTTTCCCTGCTACCCTAACGGAGTGCGGTCTTTCTTCGCCGTTTTTCTCTGCGTTTCTCTCGCCGCCGAGGCGCGGGCCGATCTCTCGTTCGTGCAAATCGTTCAGGCGCAAAGCGACCGCGGCCAGGACGGCCTGTTCGGGAAGGCCTGGATTGAGATCCGGGGACGGAAGATGCGCGTCGTGTCCGGCTACGCGCGCAAGGTCATGGCGGGAAACCGGACGATCGGCCCCCGCCGCCTCGTCCAGATCCTCGACCTCCCGCAGCGCGAACGGACGGTGCTCGATCCCGACCGTCTCCGCTACGCGCCGGCGGCGATCGACACGCTCGATTACGGGAACCGTCTCGTCGGGGTCTTGGATAAAGGAAAGCCCCTTTGGCGCGTTGTGCGCACGGAGGCGCGCATCGAAAAACGCCAGGGCTCCAAACAGCTGCTCGGGACGATTTGCGCGCACTACCATCTGCACGCCAAGCTGACCCTCCAGGACGAAAACGGCCGCGTCGAGACCGCGCGGATGGACCAGCATGTCTGGGCCGCCCCGATTTCGGGAACGCTCGGGAAGCCCCTGATGGCGCTGATCGCGTTCGAAAACGACTACCGCAAGAGCTCGGGGAGTCCTCTGTCTCCGCTCGACTACGAACGCTATCAAGTCAAGGAGGCCGCGGCGTATCTGCGGGTGCACGAGGACGACCTGCGCGTCGCGGTCGAACAGATCCGGGACCGCTACCGGGAGATGCCGAACTATCCCGTCGCGTCTTCGGTCAGTTGGTGGCCCTCCGTTTCGGAAGCTCCGATCCCCGATATTCCCCGACCCCAGCCTGCTCCCGCTCCGGCACCGCCGGAGGCCGCGCCGCCGCAGGTCCCGGAACGGACCGGGGATTCCACCCAACTCGTCGCGCCGCGCAAGGCTGCGGCGCCCAAACCCCAATTCATCCGGATCGATTGGCGCCGGACCGAACGAAGCATCAATTCGATGATCCGCAAAAGTCGATTTCCGTTCGGACAGCTCAAAGCACGCGATCGGGGCGGCCTGCAGAAGGTCTCCCAGCCGGTCGACGAACGGTTTTTGTCCGTCGAAAGCGCGAAGCCGAGGGAGGTGTATCCCGATTTCGAAGGGGAATTGCGCTCCATTTTGCAGACCCTCGTCGAGGCGCAGGACGACGCCGTGCGCCGAGCGGCGGACGCGGAGCGGCGGCGCCGCCGGGAAGCCGTTCAATCGCCGTTTTACGAGATTTACACCGAACTCCACGGCCTGGAAGCCGAAACCACCTTGCCGGACTCGGACTTCGAAATCCCCCGCGACTACCGAGCCTCTCGGGCCCCCGAATAGGGGGTCGAAGGGCCTATTTTTTCAGAGGAATTTTAGAGAGGCTTTGGTATAATGAGGGTATGAACGCCGCCCTCCTCGTTTCCGCCGCCGCCTGTTTGCTCGCTAGTTCCGCATTCGCCTTAACTCCGGCACACTCCCCCACTTTGCAGTTGCTCCGCCAGGAAGCCTCCCGCGACGTCGCCTTGGCCGCGGCGGGCGAGCGCGCGATGACGAAAGACAACGCCGGCGCGGCGTTCGACGGCAGTCTTGAAGTTCCCTTTCACGTGATCACGCTCAAGCCGATCGGATTCGTCGAAGTGCCCGGCGCCGGAGAGGGAAAGGACGTTCCGCTCACGAAGCCGGTCGAGAAGGACGCGCCCGATAAAGACGGCGACCCCTCCTACCACTTCGTCGGCCGCCGCATCCCCAATTTAAACGTCGTCACCTACACGCCGGTCGCCGACAAACCAGGGGAAGACGGTTCCACCGACGCCCCGAAAAAGGGCGGCGATTGGCGCTCCTGGGCGCCGAAGCTGATGCTCGCCGGCGGCCTCGCCGCGACGGTCGGCGGGATCTTCTTTCCTCCGCTCTTATTCCTCGGCGGGCTTTTGCTGGGCGCCTGGGGTATGCTAAAACTAATCAGCGCCAAGACCGGCGGAGATTAATGCCCCCAGAAACGGACAACCTTAAACTCGAGGAAATTTTTCAAGCGGATCAAAAGGACCGCGAGAAGGTTTACGAGTCGCAAGACGCCGTCGACGCCCTGCGCAAGGCCGACAAGGCCCGCCGCCAGAACGTCAGCATGATGATGGAGCTCGGCGAGATCAAAACGAAAAACGACCTCTATCACGCCGCCGTCATCTTCCAGCACGGCGACGAACCTCAGGATTTTTTGACGGCCCACCGTTTGGCCACGCTCGCGGCGATCCACGGCCACCGGACCTCGCGCTGGCTTCTGGCCGCCTCGCTCGACCGCTATCTCATGAGCCTCAACCAGGGGCAGGTGTACGGGACGCAGTTCGAGTTCAACCCGACCGAGAAGCGGTATCAGTTGAAGCTCCCCGTGCTGGAGCATACCTTGCTCTCGTTCGAGAAAGAGATGCTTGGAATCCCGTCGGTCAACGACCGCCTCAATCAACTGAACCGGCAAATCAAGTCGTGACGGGCCGGGCGGTCGCGCTCGCGCTCGCCGTCGGGTGCGGTTTCGGCTCGTCCGCGCGCGCCGCCCGCCCGTCCGAATCCGCGTTGATCTCCCGCGCGCACGCCGACGTGCGCTCCGCGCTGACCTCCATTCACCTGCTGACGACCTCCATCCAGGGCCACTTGAAAACCCTGGAATGGGACTTCAACGGGTGGGGCCGCGCGCGGGGGAAAGACGCCGCCGCCTCCGATTTCGATTCCTGGTCGAAAGCCGTCGCCCTGTTTAGGCGTTCCGCGGAGGCGATCAGCGCGCTCACCGATCCGCTCGACAAAACCAAGAAGCGCCTGGAAAACTCCCCCGAGGTGCAGGCCGCCGCGGAGGGCGTTCCCGATTCCATCGCCGGAAAAATCGCCGACATTCGCAGGCTTCGCGCGCAGTACGACGCGGACGCCAACCGCCAAGCGCTCGGCCGCGCGCGCGGCGCCGTCGCGAAAATCGTCGCCGCCCGCGGGCCGCTGCGAACCGACGAACGCCAAACCCGCGTCCTGACCGACGCCCGCGGACTGCTCGCCGCCGCAAGCGCCGTCACCGCGCGCACGCGCCGCTCGCTGGGAGCGCCGTCGGACGCGACGAGCGCCTTGGACCGGGCGGGACGCGACCGGGTCGCCGCCCGTCTTAGCGCCGTCGACGAGGACGCCGAGGCGCTGAAAACCGAGATCTCCCGCTTGGAACTCTTTTTCGGACTCAACAATCTTCTGGAGGAATCCCCATGAGACCGGCCATCGCCGTCCTGCTGTCCTCTCTGCTCGCGTCCGGAGCGTACGCCGCCAAATCCAACACGCCCGACCAAATCACCGATCCCGATCTTCTCAAGGAAATGCGCGACGCGAGGGAATCCAATCTTTCCAACGCGATGGCCCGCAGCCGGGACGACGCGTCGGAAAGCGCCCGGCATCTCGCGTCCTTGATGATGGCGGGGGAGGCGGGCGTCCGGGCCGCGGTCCAGGACTTGAAGGGAATGGTCACAAGCGCCGTGAAGCCCGGCTCGCTCGAAGAGGACGCCGACGACCTGCACCTTTGCGCGCAGATGCTCGCCCAAAAGCAGCGCGCGTTTCGAAACGCCGCGAGGGGACTCTCGCTGACGCTTCCCAAAGCCGACCCCCAAGCCCTGATCCCGCTGCGCGCGTCCTACCCGAGCCGGGACCGGTCCCGGGATCTGCAAAAATCCTCGCGCATGCTCGAAAAGGCGCGGGAGAAAACCGGAAAAATCGAATTGGAAAAGTCTCAACGCCGTCTCGCGGAAGCGGCCCGCAGCTTCTACGGGGAAATGAAAAACGCGGCCGAGATTTTGAGCCGCGTCTTCGGACGGGTGTCGAACATGCGCCGGTCCAGACCGGAATTCGCGGTCGCCGAAAAGCGCATCGAGGTCTACGCCGCCCGTGCGAAAAGGGATTCCGAGGACCTGGAAATCGAATCCAAGATGATGGAAAACGCCCTCATGATGACGCAGCACGACGAGAAAGCCTTTGACCAAGGATTCTAACGCCCCGGCCTTCATCGGCCTCGGGGCCTTAGGCGGCTTCTCCGGCGCCGTGCTGGGCCACGTGCTGATCGTCGCCGCCTTCAAGCTGACCGGCGACGCGTCGGTCTGGTTCAAGGGGCCGCACGGCCCGCCGTTCTTCAGCCTTTTGGTCGCGACCGCGCTCTTCTACGCCGCGCTGGCCGCCGCGCTCGCGCCCGGCGGCTCCCGCGCGCGCGCCGCGGCGATCGCCGGGGGAATTTCCGCCTTGATCATTTACCTCCCCATGGCCGTCGCGACGCGGGTGTTCGCGTGGGGAGAGGGCCCCGCGGATCCGCCGACGCTGAAATGGTTCTATCTCGTCCTGAGCGTCTACGCCGCCGCCTCGCTGGCGGGAACCGCCGCCGTCGGCCTCTCGGTGCGCCGCCGCCGCGCGGTCTTCGCCGCGCTGACCGGCCTGGCCGCCGCCTATGGGCTCAACCTTCTGATGCGCCGCTTCATCCCGGACGCGCCCCCGCACGGCTGGCTCCCGACGCTCGGCTCTCTGGTCGACGGAACGCTCACCGGTCTGGCCGTCGCCGCCGCCCTCGCCTATTTTCCCGAACCCAAAGCCGTCCGTGAACTCGATGGAGGAACCTCGATGAAACATACCGTCTGCGCCGCTCTCTTGCTCGCCTGGGCCGTCCCGGCCCACGCACTCGGCGGCTTCTCGCTTCCCGCGATCCAGCCGCTTCGCCTTTTGGCGCCGGTGGGCCTCCGCCCGGCCGAGGTGAAGGTCCCGATGCTCAAGACCCTCGATACCTTCCGACTGACGCGAACCGTTCTCCCGTTGGGGGACAAACAGTATCACCTCGCGATCCAGACCACCCGCTCCGAAGAGTGGGCGATCTCCCTTCTCGAAGTCGGCGTCAAAAACCCGCACGAGTTCGAAGCCGCGAATCTGCTCTCGGTGCTCGCGAAGCATCCGTGGAAGCGCGCCTTCGGCGGACGGGACTACACCGTGACCTTCGACGAGGCCGGCGAGGCCCTGGTCTTCGCCGCCGACGACAGCCCGCTGGGCGTGATCCGCGTTCCGCTTCGGGGCCTTCGCCTCGCGGTGTTCGACGCCGCCGTCTTGATGCCCGCGCTCGGCCCGGATTGGCGGATGGTGTTCCAGGTGGACTTGTTTCGCGGCGCCGGGATGCGCTCCTTCTCTTTTCTAAAAGCGCAAAACGGGGACGTCGCCTTCCACCGGGTCGGCGCCGAAGGCGTGGACCGGACCCGCAAGGTGACGCGCAGCGTTGACGGCATCCAACTCGCGCTGAGCATCGACGACGCCGGGAACCTCGTCGTCGAGCGCCTCGCGGACGCCCCTTAGAAGCGCTACAGTCTACGGCGTGACGGAACTAGACCCCGACGTCCTGATCGCCGTCTGCCGCCGGCGGCCGCAAGCGCTGGCGGAACTGGTCGCGCGGTTTCAGGCGCCGCTGTACGCGTTTCTGTCCTTTCTCTGCGGGCCGGAAGCCGCCCCCGGGTTGTTCGTCGAGACCTGGCGTGCGGTTTTCCGGCGCGCCGGAAACTACGCGGGCCGCGCCCAGGCGGCCCGCTGGATCTTCTCCATCGCGCGCGAACGCGCCGCCGGAAAAGCCCGCCCGGCCGCTCCCGCCGCGGGCGAAACCCTCGGCGATGCCATCGAAGCGCTCGCCCCCGATTGCCGGGAAATCTACCTGCTGCGCGAGTGCGGCCAACTCCAATACGCGGAGATCGCCGAAACCTTGAGGATCCCGCTCGAATCCGCGCTGGAGCGCATGGGCGCCGCTCTCGACGCCCTCCGGCCCCGCCTGGAGGATTCCGTTGGCTGAGGCTTCCTGCGCGCGGGTGCTGCTGTATCACTCCGGGGAAATGGAGCTCCAGGAAACCGCTTCCTTCGAGTCCCATCTGCCCGACTGCCCCGCCTGCCGCGACCGCGTTTCCCTCGCGCGCAAAAGCAAACGCGCCGTCGGCAAATTGCCGGGCGGCGCGCCGCCCGCCTTGCTTAAGACCACCGTCGAACAGGTGCTCGATTCCGGAGACGGCGGCGGCGCCTTCGGAAGATTCGTCGCCGTCGCAGTGATCGCCGCCGCGCTCTGGTGGGGCTATCAGAACTACGAGCGCTTCCTGCCGCCTCCGCCTGAGGACACGCAAACCTCGTCCGCGCAGGCCCGCCCGGCCAAGCGGCTGAGCATGCCCAAATCCGACGGGCGCCCGGTCCGAGTCAGCCGCCCGCTCGCGCGCGGCCGCTCGCGAAGCGCAGAGCGCTCCCTTTCCGACGCCCTCCCCATGCCCGCGCGCCCCCTCCAGTGCGACTCGCGCCAGTCCATCCTCGCGTTCAAGCGCTACGCCTGGATGCGCTACGGCGCAGGACAGCCCCACATGGTTTATTCGGCCGACCGCTACGCCTCCTGCGTCTGCGGAGCCGCCGCCCAAAACGCCGGACGCCCTGCCGCGCCGCCCGAGAGCTCCTCCCCGCTTCCCGAGCCCTCCTGCCCCGACTTCGCCGCCGGCGCCGTCTCCCAGGAGCGCTACGACCGCTTCATGCGAGGGCTGCTCAGCGCCGCCAAGGAGTATCACGCCCGCCTGCCGCTCAGCCGCGAGCAGGCCCTCAAACTCGCGCAATGCCTGTGCGGCGCCATGCCCAGCGTCGAAGGGGAGTAATGGCGCTGACCGTCGCCATGCGTCTCGAATGGCTCAAGCCCGGAGCCCCCGCGCGCAAAGCCTTCCGGTTGCCCGGCGCGGGCGAGCTGTACCGTGAGTACGCGTCCCGCATCGCCCGCTATTGCGCGTTCGAGACCACCGGAAGCCCCGCCGAGGACGGGATCGTCTGGACCTGCGACCCGCGCGGAAAGACCCTGTCCTCCGAGGCCCTCGCCGAGCGCCTGCGCGGCGCCCGGGACGGCGGGGCGAAGTCCCTCTCGATTCGCGTCGGCGGTCCCGACGGACTCGCCCAAGGGGGCATCCTCCCCGCGCTCTGCTGGTCCTTCGGCCCCATGACGATGCCCCACGAACTCGCCGCCGTCGTCGCCGCGGAGCAGTTGTACCGGGCGTGGACCATCCTCGGCGGCGAACCGTATCACTTAGGCCATTAGCCGAGAGAGACAGTTCGCCCCTCGCGTAATCCATGCGCAGACCCAATATGAACGGAACGTTTACGCGCTTCGGGCGCGTGGCTCGAAGATTTGCTTCGCAAATCTCCGAGCTCCAACGGAAACGGCTCGGCGCTCCCGCGCGAACGCGCCTCCACGCTAAAAATTGAATCCCGAAGGGATTCAACGACAATGTTAAAGGCGCGTGATGCGCGGGAGCGGCGGTATCAGCGCCGTCATCCGTCGAGCTCGGGCGTTTTTGGCTTCGAGCCTGCGACTCATCCTCGAAACTTCACAACCCGACCGAAAACAACTCCTGCAGAGGGTGCAGGCATCTAAAGTTCCCACCGTTTAGACCCGCGCCCTCAACGGGGCGCAATCATGCCGAAGGAAATCGGATTTTCGAGGAAACCCATATAAAATATATATTTTTTACATATCGCGAGATATGTAAAAAGCGTTTTAATTTTCAGAACTTTTCAAAATATTCGATTTTGCGCCGCTCCCGCGCATCACGCGCCTTTAACCCTGCCGTTGAATCCCTCCGGGATTTACTTTTCAGCGTGGAGGCGCGTTCGCCCGGGAGGGCCATGCCGTTTCAGCGCCGTTGCCGCTGCCTTTCGAGCTCGCGCGTTTTTTGCGAAGCAAAAAACCGCGAGCCACGCGCCCAAGGCGCGTAAACGTGCCGTTTTTTAGACCCGCCGTTACCCGAACAACTTTCCAAGAAACGACTTCCGCTCCTCCAGCTTCATCTCCGCCCGCGTCATCAGCGAAAAGTCGCTGGAGAAGCCCCCGGTCCCCGGCGCCAGCACGCGCGAGCCGTCCTCCATCTTCTCCCACGGCGCGCCCATCGCGTCCGCGAGTCTTCGGGCTTCGGCCGACTCGTCGGCGGCGTCCGAATTCCCGTTCGCGAACTGAATCCTCACTTCTGCGTCCCAATACTCGGGACCGCGCGCCGATTCGCGGTGCGCTTCGGGCGTCACCAAAACGCCTCGCGACACGCGGCTTTGCAGGGCTTCGACGATCATCCTGTTGAAGGTCGCCGCTTCAGACGCCTCCTTCGCGAAATAGGTGTATTTCAAGTGAATGGCCATCAGGCGCTCCTCCCTCGCATCGCTTGGATATCCCTTCCGATCTGCCGCTTCAGCGCTTCGAGGGAAGCGAATTTTCTCTCGCCCCGAAGCCGCCGGATAAATTCGAGTTTCAGGCGCGCGCCGTAAAGATCGCCGGAGAAGCCGGGGACATGCACCTCGACGACGAGACGGCGTCCGCGTCGGTTCACCGTCGGGCGCAGGCCCACGTTGCAGACCGCGTCGCGCGGTCCGCGCAGCGGCCCGCCCGCAACGCGGACGAGGAACACCCCGGGAGGGGTCAGAACCTCCGCCGGGAGGCGCAAATTCGCCGTCGGAAAGCCGAGCTTCCGTCCCAGCCCGCGGCCGCGCGCGGCCGTTCCGGTCAGCGCGTAGGGCCGTCCCAGCATCCGCGCCGCGCGCTCGGCGTCGCCCTTGGCCAAAAGAGACCGGATGCCAGACGAGGAGATCTTCTTTCCGCCCACGCGCACCAGCGGCAAAACGCTCAAGTGCATGCCGCGCGCCGCGGTCTCTCGCTGCAGGTACGGGAGATCCCCCTTGCGCCCCTTGCCGAAGGCGAAGTCCTTGCCGACGAGAATGCCGCCCGCCTTCCAGCGCTTGATCACGTAGTCCTCGAAAAACCGCTCGTGCGGCATCTCGGCCCAACGCGAACCGAAGCGCAGCACCTCGACGCGGTCCACCCCGAGTCCGTGGAGGAAGGCCCGCCGCTCGGGTCCGGTGGTGAGCAGCGGAACCTTTAGGGAGGGCCGAAAAAAGAAACGCGGAGGGGAAACGAAGAACACGACGCGCGAGCGCATCTTCAAGGCGCGGGCGCGGTTCATGGCCCAGCGGATCAGCTTCTGATGCCCGAGATGCACCCCGTCGAAGGTTCCGATCGTGACGAGGTATTTCTTCTCAGGCATCGATCGCAAGCAGACGCTCGGCGAGAAAGCGCGTCGCCTCATCCCCGCAGGAGAATTCCTTCACGCGGTCGACGCCCACGGCGTCTTCGACTCGGTACTCGCCGATCGATTCGCGGCGCAGCGCGCTGAGCGTGCCGCCGCATCCGAGTTCCCGGCCGATCAGAGACGCCAAGGACCGGACATAGGTGCCGCTGCCGCAGCGAACGCGGAAGGAAACCTCAGGGGGCGTCCAGTCGGTGAGCGTCCAGGAGTCGATCCGGGAGACGCGCCTCTTTTCGGGAACCGCGAGGCCGCCCCGGGCGTATTTATACAGCGCCTTCCCGTTGTGCTTGACCGCGGAAAACTTCGGCACGGGCATCTCGACCTCGCCGAGGAATCGGTTAAACAGGGCCTGCAGCCCCTCGCGGCTGAGCGCGGGCACCGGGGCTTCCCGAAGCACCGCCCCTTCCAAATCCTCAGTCTCGGTCTCCACGCCCAGACGAGCGGTTCCCGCGTACACCTTCGGGAGCTTCAACAACGCGTTCGCCTGACGGGTCGCGCGCCCGATGAGGAGGATCAAAAGGCCGGTGGCCGTCGGATCGAGCGTGCCTGCGTGACCGACCTTGGTTTTCTTGGGGAGCAGACGCCGCGTGACGGCGACCGCGTCATGAGAGGTAAAGCCCGCCGGCTTGTCGACGAGAAGCAGTCCGGAAAGAGGGACCGCCGGGGCGGCTTGCGTCATCGCCCGCGCTTGCGCCGTTTTTTCCCTTCCCGGGAGGCGATCGAACCGAGCATCTTTTCCTCCAGTTCGGGAGCGGGGCGCGGGGTGTGCTCGCCGCGATTTAAGTCGTCGATCAGGCGCTCGATCCGGTTCGCCCGGGACGGGGTGTCGTCGAACACGAACACGAAATGAGGCACCGTCCGCAGGCGCAGGCGGGCGCGGATCGTCTGGCGCAGAAAGGCGGAGGAACGCTCCAGCGCCCGTTCGGTTTTCTTGAGGTCCTCGGGGGTTCCGAGTACCGAAAAGTACACCCGCGCGGTCTTTTTATCCTTCGCCAATTCGAGGTCCGTGATCGTCAAGAACCCCGAAAGTCCGGGGTCCTTCACGTCGCGCAGAGCCGAGGTGAGCTCCTGCAGGAAAAGCTCCCGCAGGCGGATGCCGCGATTGGAGGCCATCGGATCCTATTACGAGGCGGCCTCGAGCCGCCGCATGCGCTTCTCTTCGACGAAGACCTCGAGGATGTCGCCTTCCTTCCAGCCCTTAAACGCCGGAATCTCGATGCCGCACTCCATGCCGCGCTCGACTTCCTTCACGTCGTCCTTAAAGCGCTTGAGCGTCTCGAGCTTGCCCTCGCCGACCGCCTCGCCGCCGCGGAAGATCTTCACCTTCGCGCCGCGCACGACCTTGCCCTCGAGCACGTAGGAGCCCGCGACCTGGCTGCCGCGGATCCTGAAAACCTGCCGCACCTCGACCTTTCCGACCGAGACGTCGACGATCTCGGGTTCCAGCAGTCCTTCGAGCGCCGCCTTCACGTCCGCGACGAGGTCATAGATGACGTCGTAGCTCCGAATTTCCACGGCGCTCGACTCCGCGAGGTCCTTCGCGCGCGAGTCGGCCTTCACGTGGAAGGTCAGCACGACCGCGTTGGACGCCGCGGCGAGCAGGATGTCGCTTTCGTTCACGTTGCCCAGACCCGCGTGGATCACGCGGACCTGAATCTCGTTGTTGGACATCTTCTCGATGGAATCCTTGAGTACCTCGATCGAGCCCTGCACGTCGGCCTTGAGGATGAGGCCGAGTTCCTTCGCGTGCGTGGAGTGGACGTTGAGCAAAGACACGTGCTTCTTGTGAGCGAGCGCCTCTTCGCGCTGGATCCGGTTTCGCTTCTCGATGATGTCGCGCGCCATGCGCTCGTTCTCAACGACGGTAAAGGTATCGCCCGCGTGGGGGGTGAGGCCGGTGAGGCCCAGGACCTCGACCGGAGTCGCCGGGCCCGCTTCCTTCAGCCGCTCGCCGTGTTCGTCGAGCAAGGCCTTCACCTTTCCGCCGCCGAGACCCATCACGAACGAGTCGCCGACGCGGACGGTTCCCTTTTGAACCAGAACGGTGGCCACCGCGCCGCGCTTCTTGTCCATCTGCGCTTCGACGACGACGCCGACGCCGGGACGATTGGGGTTGGCCTTGAGCTCGAGCATTTCGGCCTGAAGGGCCATCGTCTCGAGCAGCTTGTCGATGTTCAATTTCTTCTTCGCCGAAATGTCGATGTAGATCGTGTCGCCGCCCCACTCTTCGGGGTTGAGCCCGCGCTGGGCGAGTTCCTGACGGATCTTTTGCGGGTTCGCGGTCGGGAGGTCGATCTTGTTGACCGCCACGATAATCGGGACGCGCGCTTCCTTCGCGTGGTCCATCGCCTCGAGGGTCTGCGGCATCACGCCGTCGGCCGCGGAAACCACGAGCACCACTAGGTCGGTGATCTTCGCGCCGCGCGAACGCATCGCGGTGAAGGCCTCGTGACCCGGGGTATCCAGAAACACGATCTCTCCGCGCTTGGTGCGGACCTTGTACGCGCCGATGTGCTGGGTGATCCCGCCCGACTCGCCGGCGACGACGTTCGCCTCGCGGATCGCGTCGAGCAGGCTGGTCTTTCCGTGATCGACGTGGCCCATCACCGTCACAACGGGCGAGCGCGGCATGAGATCCTCGGGTTTCTCCGTCACCTCGACGTCGGTCATCCCCGCGATTTCCTCTTCCATGTGCAGTGCCTTCACGGTCAGATCGAATCCAAACTCGCTGGCGATCAAGGTGGCGGTTTCTCCGTCGATGCGCTGGTTGATGGTCATGAACGTGCCCATCGACATAAGCTTCTTGATGACTTCCGTGTGCTGCACCGACATCTTCTCGGCGAGTTCGCGCACGGTGACCAAGGTCGTCACCTCGAGCGGCCGCAATTCGCCTTCGGCCGCCTCCGCGCCGGGGGCGGAGGATTCCCCGTCGGCCTGGCCGCCGCTCTGCAGCGCCACGCGCTCCGCGCGGCGGCGCGCCCGGCGTCCGGGACCTTTATGCTTCTTGGGGGGACCGCCGCCCGGGCGGTTCAAGGAGGGCGGCCGCTGCGCGGAGGGAGGCATCGAATAGGTGGCCTTCGGCGACGCCGAAGGCATCTGATAGGTCGCCTTCGGCGTTTCCGTCGGGGCGTCGGGCGCCGCGGCGGAGCTTTCAGCCGCGGGCTGCGCCGGAGCCGCTTCGGCTGGAGCGGGCGGCGAGGCGGGCTCGGTCTTCGCGACCGGGGCCGGCGGGGCCGATGGCGCTTCGGGCGCCGGGGCCGCTTCGGGCGCGCTAGACGACGCCAAAGAAGTCTCCACCCCGGGAATATCCGCCGCCGGGGATTTCAACACGGGCGCGGGAGTCGCCGGTTTCTTTTCTTCGACCTTGGGACGAGGGAGAGAGGCGCCGGGGGCCAAACGCGCCACGACGGGCGTTCCCGTCGTCGTGCGGCGTTTGGGAGCGCGGAAACGGGAGAACGCGTCAACCAAACCAGCGCTGGTCGGGGCGATCGAGCCCTCTTCCTTCTCCGTTCGCGTGTCGGCTTTCGCCGTCTTGACCGAGGTTCCCCCGACCGCTTTCTTGGCCGCCTTCCTTTTCGTCGCCTTCTTCGCGGTCGTTTTTTCCGCCGATTCCAGATTGGCTTTCTTGGCGGCTTTCTTGGTGACTTTCTTGGTTGTCTTTTTAGCGGTCATCTTCAAATCCTCGGGTCGCGTCTGATGCGTCTGCGTCGATAAAACGGCTTAAGCCTCGGCCTTCTGCTCGGCCTGCGGCGCGTCCTCGGCGGGCTTCGCCGGGGCTTCCTGCTTCGGGTGCTCGGCCGCGTAGGCCTTGGCGCTCTCGATGATCTTCTCGGCGGTCTTCTCTCCGATTCCCTGGAACGCCATTAACTGGTCCGGGGTGAAGGTCGCGATGCGGTAGATGTCGGTCAGGCCGCTCTTGATGAGCACCTCGGCGGTCTTCTCGCCGATGCCCTCCAGTACGCTCAAGGTCTGGCGCTTCGCGGCTTCGGCCGCTTCCTGCGCCTCGGCCTTCTGCTGTTCGGACTTCACGTTGAGGCTCCAGCCCGTCAAGCGGCAGGCCAAGCGGATGTTCTGGCCGTCGCGGCCGATCGTCAGCGCAAGCTGGTCGTTGGCGACGATGATCTCCGCCTGCTTCTGCTCGGCGTCGATGACGCGCACGGAGTTCGCCTTGCCCGGCGCGATCGAGTTGCCGATGAACACCGTCGTTTCCGGAGACCAGGCGATCAAGTCGATGCGCTCGCCGGAAAGTTCGTTCATGATCGAGCGGATGCGCGATCCTCGAATGCCCACGCACGCGCCGACGGCGTCCACCTTCGGATTGTGCGATCGGACCACCACCTTCGCCCGGAAACCCGGGTCGCGGACGATCTCCACGATCTCCACGACGCCCTCGTTGACCTCGGGCACTTCCATCTCGAACATGCGGCGCATGAACATCGGCGTCGAGCGCGAGAGCACGACCTGCGGGCCGCGCTGCGCCTTGTCCACCTTCAAAATCATCGCGCGGATGCGGTCTCCGACCGAGTAGCGCTCGCGGCGGATCTGCTCGCGCACCGGCAGGATCGCCTCGGCCTTGCCGAGATCCACGATCAGGTTGCGCTCCATGAAGCGGTGCACCGAACCGGAGACCATCTCGCCTTCCTTCGGCTTGTACTCTTCGTAGAGGTTCTCGCGTTCGATCTCGCGGATCTTTTGGATCAGCACCTGCTTGGCGGTCTGCGCGGCGATGCGGGCGAACTCCTTCGCGTCCACCACGAAGTCGACCTCTTCGCCGATCTTGGGCGTCTTCTTGACGGCCTTCGCCTCTTCGACGGTGCACTGCAGTTCGGGCTCTTCGATCGTCTCGACCACAAGCTTGCGGATCCAGGCCTGGATATTCGCCGAGTCCCGGTCGATCTTGCAGATCACGTTCGCAGAGCGGCCCACGTGCTTGCGCAGCGCGCTCGCAATGGCGCCTTCCACCATGATCAGGACATCTTCCTTCTTGACGCCCTTCTCCCGTTCGATTTGCTCCAACGCAACGATCAATTCGCCTTTCGCCATGATATCCTCTTAGACCTCAAGCTCGGGGTCGAGACGGGCTTCCTCCACGGCCGCCAGCGGCAGGCGGATCGTGGACCCCCCGTTCTCGAGCAGCAGCCCGTCGTTCTCCATGCCTTGGAGATAGCCCTGAAACCTGCGTCGGCCGTCGACGGCCGTCTTCAGGCGCACCTTCACGCGCTGCCCCGAAAATCGTTTAAAATCCTTCGCTTTCTTCAAAATCCGATCCACTCCCGGCGAGGACACCTCGAGACAGTACGAGTGCGTCATCATGTCGGTCGCGTCCAGAATCGACCCGACCTTCTCCGAAATCCGCTGACAATCGTCGAGGGTCACCCCTCCGTGCTTGTCGACGAAGAAGCGCAAAATCCAGCGTCCGCCCTCCTGGAGGTATTTCATATCGACGAGTTCGTACGCGTCCTGAGCGAGGGCGTTCTCGACGGTTTCTTCAATCAATCGCAGATCCGGCATTTTGTACTGGGGTCAGACCCTCGTAAAAAAAAGAGCGGCGTACAACGGCCGCCGCTCCGACGGAATTTCTGTTTAAATTATAGCAATCCCGGAGTCAGGCGGTCAAGCGAGAACGCCCGCTACCAGGAGCGGTTATGGACGCAGTCATTCGGCCAACACGGGTTCGTTTTCGGCGGATCTGGTTGGCGCGACGGGGGTTCGGGGGGCGGTGCGTAGACTCCGGGAGGGGCGGGATGGTAGCGCCGAACTTCCATCGCGAGGTTCGCCCGCGAGTAATTCTCGTGCAAAGCCGCTCTCTCCATCATCAAATTGAAGGTCCCCCGTTCGCATGCGCTTCGAAAGGAGAAGCGTTTGTAGGCATTCTTGTCCTCGACAATCCCCTGAACGAAGCGCCAAGTTTCCTGAAAGTCCGTTTCCGTAAGATCCGCGGGACTTTGGCACGCGGTGCGTGCGAGCCGAGCGATTTCCCCATACCGGCTCTTAACAGGAACCGCACGGACAACGGGAGCGGCTGGCATTGGAAGGGGGCGAACGGCGGCAACGGCACCTGGAGATGGAGCCGCACCCCACCGGTCAATGTTCACTACATTGGGACGATCACTGCGGGCGACATCCGCATTCGCAGCTTTCTCCGCCTCCCGGCGCCGGAGTGAATCCTCCCTTTCCGAGCGGATCTGCACCAACAGATCTTGCGTCTGCTGGACCGTCGCTTTCGCGAAATCGCTCTCTCCGGATTCCTTCAAGATCTCCAGATCGCTGAGAGAATCGCCGATGCCCGACTCCGGGAGTTGCCCTTCGAACTCCTTTCATCGATACCGGGACGGGAGTTCCGTTTCCCCCAACGCTTCCGGGAGACGCCGTTGCCGGAGGGAGAAGGATCCGGCGTGATAGGTTCCAATCCGTACGCCTCTATCGTCAGACGAATGATCCCGTTATATTTGAGGTTGACTTTTGCTCTCTCAACGCGTTCCGCCCGCTTCTCAAGCTCTAAATTCTCATAGCGCTCAATGCAGCCCGAATCAAAATTTCGATAAAACAAATTGCGTCAGCCGATTCGAACCGCATTCCCTCCCGATCGCTCCTTGCGTTTTCGCGGTCCGCTGAGCAGCTTTCAAATACCCGGTCAGCGCGGATTCCGCTCCGGAGATTTCCTTCTTGATGATCGCCCTCGCGGATTGGGATGCGCGTCGAGGCGTTGGTAGAAAATCCCAATCTACCGGCACGTCGGTCCACAAAGCCGCCGCGTAGGAAGCCGTCAGCAATACCGATAGAGCCACCTTCATTCGCCGCGTCATCGTACGACCTCGAATTCGCGAACATCCGATTCGGATGATATCGAGAGTTCGACGCCGTCGCGCCAGAGGACTCCGCGTGAACGGAGAATATTCCCCGCAATAATGTCCGCGGGGAAGGGAAGGTCGCGATGCCAGGATTTAGGTTGCTCCGCGTAAACTACCCCGGAATAGACGGCTTGAATCTTGTAGCGGCCGGGACGCGGGAGGACGAACCCATCGAGCACGCGGTACCCCGGATAGGGACCGGCCAAGCGGACTCCCAAAAGCCCCTTCGAGATCCGTTCTCTCTTAACCGCCTCGAGTTTGCGTCGGAGTTCGGCATACTTGCGACCGGGAAGCTCCTCTTCCAGGGGCGGCCAATCATGATCGTTATCCTGATGGGGAGAGTAGATTTCGGGATTCCCCAAGATTTCTTCGCCCGGCGCAAGCCTATACGGGAGAGCACCGGAGACATCGACCGTACTCAGGTCTTTGAGTTTGGGATTCGCCTCGAGGTCGTAGGCATACGCCTCGATAGAACCCGCGTACGGCAACGGAGAACTTGAAGATAAAATCGGCTTGCCGTCAGGGCCCCAAACCCGGTACTCGATCTTGGGTCCTCCATACGCATTCCGACCCTCTCGAAACGGAAGAGCGTCCACTGTTAGGATGCTGCAACTTTCATTCTTGAGGGTCAGTTGATGCCAAAGGGTGTACCGGGAAAGTGCGGGAGGCGTCGCGTCCGCCAAATCCAATTCCAGCTTGAGGGGCGAACAACTTGGGCGGATCGGCTCGCCATATCTTCGCGTCGGATCGACGCCGAGGTCCCCGCACGGGAGTTCGCAGGTCGTCGCGGCATGAGCGGCGACAAAGAAATAAAAGGCTCCATAGACGATCCCGCCGCAGAAAAGCAGAATCCCAAATATCTTCAGTGTTCTTCTCATTTTGTCGAACCCAAAACTAAACGAGCCTCGATGATGCACGGCTTCCCGAAGGCTCCCCTGGGTGTCGTCCGATTAAGGTCGGAGACCGTGAATCCTCGCCGGCCGATCCCGGCGATTACACGGGTAGGAGATAGTGTAGTGCGGATCCAAGAACGCGAAAGGGGAATTCGGCCTACGCAGAACCGGGACTGTTGGTCCGCAGTTGACTAATTTTCGAGAACGGCCTTCAATCGCTCGAAAGCCTCGCTTAGGGGCCACAGTTCGGTCTCCTTGGACGCCCGCCGTTTGAACTCCACGGAACCGGCCGCGACGGTTTTCTTGCTCACCACCACCCGAAACGGAATCCCGATCAGGTCGATGTCCTTGAACTTGACCCCGGGGCGTTCGTCCCGGTCGTCGTACAGGGCGTCGATGCCGGCGGCCAGGCAGGCGTCGTAGAGCTTGTCGGCCTCGGCCTTCACCGCCGGGTCATCGGCGTCCAGGCACAGGACGGCCGCCGTAAAAGGCGCGATCTCCTTGGGCCAGATAATGCCCCAGTCGTCGTGCCCCTGCTCGATCGCGGCGGCCACCACCCGGGAAACGCCGATTCCGTAGCAGCCCATCACCATCGTCCGGGACTGCTGATGGGCGTCGAGATACTCGGCCTTCAGCTTCTCGCTGTACTTCGTTCCGAGTTTGAAGACATGCCCGACCTCGATGCCCTTGGTGAACTTCGTGTTCGTACCGGAACAGCGCGGGCACGGGTCGTCTTCGCGCGTCATCCGCAGGTCGCAGACGGCTTCGGGCGCGAAATCGCGTCCCATGTTGATGCCCTTCAGATGAAAATCCTTCTTGTTCGCGCCGGAGGCGGCGTTGACGAGCCCCTCGACCGAATAATCTGCGAGGATGCGCACGTCCTCCATTGTCCCTTCGCGCGTCTTGTAGCGGGGGAGTCCGACCGGTCCGGCGAAGCCCACCGCGCAGCCGGCGATGATCTCGTACTCTTCCTCGCTCGCGCGATGCATCTCCACGCCGCCTAAAACGCCCGCCAATTTCGCCTCGTTGAGTTCGTGGTCGCCGCGCACCAGCGCCATCACCGGCTTGCCGCCGGCCATGTAGAGCTGCGTTTTGAGAAAGCGCTTCTTGTTCATCTTCATGAACTTCGCGACGTCCTCGACGCTGGTCTTCCCGGGCGTCTCGACTTCCTCCAGCTCGCCGGGCGCGAATTCCGATTTCTCAGGCGGGTTGGCCTGGGTCTCCGCGCGCTCGATGTTCGCCGCGTAGCCGCAGTCCGCGCAGGCGACGATCGTCTCCTCGCCGGTATCCGCGTGCACCATGAACTCGTGCGAGAACGATCCGCCGATCGCGCCCGATTGCGCTTCGACCGCCGAGAACTTAAGCCCGAAGCGCTCGAAGATGCGCGTATACGCCGCTTTCATCACCTCGTAGTACTTCGACGCGTCCTCGTCGTCGGCGTGAAACGAGTACGCATCCTTCATCAAAAACTCGCGCGCGCGCATCACGCCGAAGCGCGGACGGATCTCGTCTCGGAACTTAAGCCCGATCTGGTAGAGGCAGAGCGGCAATTGGCGCCAGGAACGGACCTCGCGGCGCACGAGATCGGTGATCACTTCCTCGGCCGTCGGCGCGAAGCAGAACTCCGCGTCCTTGCGGTCCTTGATGCGCAGCAATTCCTTGCCGTACACCGGCCAGCGCCCCGTCTCCATCCAAAGCTCTTTGGGCTGAATCACCGGCAGCGACACTTCCTGCGCCCCGGCGCGGTCCATCTCCTCGCGCACCACCTTCTCGACCTTGCGCAGCGCCCGCAGCCCCATCGGGAGCCAATCGTAGATGCCGGAACTTACCTTGCGGATCATCCCCGCCCGCTGCATCAACTGCGCGGACGCATTGTCGGCGTCCGAAGGCGCCTGTCGCAACGTCGGAAGCAAATAGGAACTCAATCTCATAATCGCCATTTTACTACATAGCGACTTGGTCCCAGGTTTTTAAGTTTTTGGGTTTTTCAAGCGCTGATCGCTATTTCTGATCGCGCAAGGCACCGAAGCCGGTCTTCACTTTCAGCTTCTTAGCGGGCTTCTTTTCGGCCTGCCCGCTTTTCTGCATGGCTTTGTTGAATTGCTGCTTGGCCTTCTTCTTCTTGCTTTTGCAATTCTTCGAATTCAGTCCGCTGCAGTCCACTTCCGGAGCTCGGCAAACATGCTTGCATGACTTTTCAGACCACACCAGGCTGCCCGGGCAGGTGGATTTCGCCGACTCGGTCGCGGCCGGCGGATTCTTGCAGGAGAAATCGACGTCCCCGGCCACTTCGTGCGGACTATTCCCGTCGTCCTTCTTTTTTTTGGCCTTCTTGGGCTTCTTCGGCTTCGGAGGCTTCTTCTCGAGAACCTTTCCCTTCTTGTCGCTGCAGACATGCTTGCACTGCTTCGCGTCCCACGAGAGCTTCCCTTTGCAGTTGGATTTCGCCTGGTGGTCGGCCGCCGGCTCCTTGCAGGTCCCGTCCGGAGAATCGCCCGGATCGAAGTCGACATGGGAGGCTTCGACGCCGCCGCCGATTTCGGGGATCCACCCGTCCGGCGCGGCGCTCAGGCATGCGGGAGCGGCCAGAATCGCGGCGATGAGAATCGAGTGGACTGCGTTCATCGGGGCCTCCGTCCGACGGTCCAGCATAGCCCCTGTTTCGTCCGTTTTCCACTGCATTTTTTCTGAATTCAAAGAAAGCATTAATTTAGTGGTATTTTTTGTCCTCCGCCTCGGCACTTCAGCCGGCCTTATTTTACCGGGGTCTGACCCCAGTAAATGATATCCTGGCGCGATGAAACGGTTTTTCGCGGCGATCGCCTTGTTCGCCGCCTGCGCCGAGCCGCAGATTCGCTATCCGATCGGAGAACCGGCCTCGAATTGTCAAAAGGGGACTCCTAAGGCCATTCTCAGCAAGGCCAATCCCGACATCCTGCAAACCTATTTCAAGCCGATGACTAAAAGCCGGTCGCGCGAAGTGGCGCATCTGCGCGGACGCGTGAAGCTCAGCGTGTTTCAACTGCGCTGCGAACGGGTGGAAACCGTCTTCATCTTTGAATTGCCGCGGCGCCCGCGGCGCCTCGACCACACGCCGTCCTGGTATCAGCGCGCGGCGCTGCTGCTGGAGGCGATCTCGGATTCCAGTCCCGCGCGGGACGGGCTGCAGGAGATGGCGCAACGACTACGAAGGGCCGCCAAGGCCGCTCCCGCGTTCGGCGCGCCGCTGGAGATGGGAGAGTTTCAAACCCTCTCCCTCCGGGTCGGGGAAAACCTGAAAGGAACCCGGACGCTCGTCGAAATCCGGTATACGCTCAAGGTCTGAAACCCGGATTCGCTTGCGCCCGATGCGGCGGGTGATCCAGCGGAATCGT